>Ga0210057_1000950_pt1 | contig 46014 bp, 47 predicted proteins | sample CryGeyCG2114_010_2_FD_183968 | JGI IMG/M metagenome (GOLD analysis project Ga0210057, IMG submission 183968) | Groundwater microbial communities from aquifer - Crystal Geyser CG10_big_fil_rev_8/21/14_0.10 (SPAdes) (version 2) | ecosystem: Environmental > Aquatic > Deep subsurface > Groundwater ...
GGGAGAGATATGCCCGGCTTAACTCGACCGGACTCAATTGCCCCAAGTTGAGCCGCTTGGCCACCTTGGTCCAGAACTCGGCGGTCGAGGTCTGACCCAGGTAGTAAGCCGCTTGGATATCCTTAGTTTTTTGACCGATTTGATCAAGCGTTAAACCGGTTTGCTCTTGGAGATTAGGGTGGGCGAAGGGTTCACCGGGCGAGCAAAAAACACCAGCCCAGTCAAAGATTATTGCCCTGATTGACATAGTATATTCAACATGCTATACTGGTAGCGGTTCTTTGTCAAATTAAACTTCCAACCCCCAACAAAAAGGAGGCGGCTGATGGCTTGGTATGTTCCGGTTTTTCTGCGGGTATTGCTTGCCCACGGGTTTTACCCCTGGGTCAGCAAGCATGTAGTGATGAAGCACTCGCTTCAAAAGCGGCATCTGCTCAACTTCTCTTTCTGCGCGTTCGTGGCGATCTTGCTTGCCGTGTGGCAGGGGCACCCCCTATTTACCAAGACGGCCTTGCTCATCTTTGTCGTTGGCATCGCCAACGGTTGGGCGGCCTATTGCCAGTGGAAGGCGATTGGCATCAGTTTGAGCCGCAATTCGCTCTTCACCTTTTTGGATGATGTGATTGCGATGGGTTTAAGTTATTTCATTCTCCAGGAGAGCAAGTTTCTCAATTTGCAGAGCGGAGCGGGAATACTCTTGAGTCTTACGGCCGTGGCCCTCCTCGCCGTCCGCGATTACCAAAATAAAAAAGGAGGCAACAGGGAGGAATCAGTCGGCGCGCGCCTTCTCGTTTTTTACTTCTATGTTGGCTTCTACAGCGTTGTTTGGGGTGTGGCCACATTCCTGATGAAGTTTTGGGGAACCGAAGAGGTTCCGGTAACCACCTTTCTGGCTGGTTGGTACGCCGGGGCTTGGGTGGGCTCACTCTCGATCTTCCTCTACGCGAAGTGGCGATACTCGCAAATCAACCCACCTTTCACCAAGCGGGACTTTGGTTATGTGGTGATTATGGGAAGTACAATCCTAATTGCCCTGGCTTTGGGTTACATGTCGTACGAGCGGGCGCCGCAAACCATTGTTCAGCCGATCTTCCTTGTTTCGGAAATGGCCTTGCCGGCGATTATCGGACTGTTTGGTTTTGCCGAGCGAAAGGGTTTCAAGCTTGCCGATTGGTTGCTCATTGCTCTCGGCATCACGGGCGGCGCGATGGTTGGTTTGAGCTACCACGGCTGATGTTGGAGAAAGAAATCATGTCCCCGGCCGGAATCCATTTTCCGCCGGGGGCTTTTTTATGTTAGGATCAGAAGATGGATAGAGTAAGTATTTTCCAACCCAACAATCACAGCCAGTGGCGGATCGCGTACAAGTCGATTACGCCGGAAGTGTCCGATCGGGTGAAAAAAATCCTTCTGGAACAATATGATTTAGACCGAGTGGCGAAGGTTGAGCAGGTGGCCGAGGTGGAGGTAAATAGCAATAATTTTAAAGTTACGGTTTCGGACGGAAAATGTTTTTTGCTCCGCCGCTATATTACCAACTCTGATGGTAAGATGGCCGAAAGAACTCTAGATATCATAGAAAGATTGGCTGGCCAAGGGGTGAGGGTGCCACAGGTGGTCAAAACAGTCGGTGGGGGCAAGGTAGCAGTCGTCGCCGGAGAGCCGCATGCCCTTTTTGCCTTTGTCGAAGCCGATCACTACCGCGGCACCGGCGAGGAATTGGTGAGCGCCGGAAGAGAAATTGCCCACCTCGACAAGGCGCTCGCTGATTTACCGCCCACTCATGACTGGGAAGCGGAACTTTCTCTGCCGGAAAAAACAAAGGAGTTGCGAAGCTACGATCTCGAAATTTGGCAGGAGATATTTAGAAAAGCCGAAGAACGAGCGACGAGCGAGTCGGTTGATCAATTCCACGCCGAGTTATTAAATCAAAAAGATTTTATTCTCCAATCGGTTAAAGAAACTCTGGTCGCCAAGCCAAGCAAGACGAGTTTTGGGGTGGTCCATTTTGATCTCCATCCTCACAATCTGCTGGCCGATGGCAAGGAAATATTGACCATTCTCGATCTCGATTCTCTCCGTTACCTCGAGCGAGCGCGGGCCTTGGCCTTTGCTTTTCACCGAATGGTTCGACAATATGTAATTTTCAATCAACGGACTGACTACGCCCCGGCGACGGCCGAAGCCAAAAATATTTTTATAAACGAATATTTAAACTTTCACAATCTCGATAAAACTGAAATATCGTCAATTTCTTACTTTATCCGTGACGAAGCCCTTTGCCGGCTAACTTACGCGATGAAAGACCAATATTTTAATAATAATCCCGCTTGGCGTCAGGATTTGCCAAAACAAACCGCGAGTCTTGCCGAGGCCGCTTATTTTGAGTAAGTTGTGAGGCAAAGATGCAAACTGATTTCCCTAAACCCGATCCCCAAGCTGTAATCTACGATGATGATTTGTTGTATGTCTGTTTGGCCAGTTATCCGGTTACCCGAGGCCATGTCGTCGTAGTTTGGAAAAAAGACATTAGTGACTTGCACCACTTGGTCTAACGGGATTACGATTACTTAATAGATACGTTCAACAAAGTTTATCTGATTTATATGGACGAGGCGCGTCATGTTCACTGGCACCTCGTGCCGCGTTACAACGAGAAGGGCTTCGATGTGTTTTTACACCAGCCAACCAAGACCGAAGATTTTTCTCTAGCGTCAAAAATCAAAAAACATTTGGCCTTTAAATAAAAAAACCGCCCCGCGACTAATGTCGGGGGGCGGTGGTTGAATGTAAGCGCGAAAGAATTTTCTGTCTATCTTTGGAAACTTTCCAGCGCCTTGACGATGGACTTGATCGCCGAACCCTTTTCCGGGGGGTTGAGGTAAACCATCCCTTGCCTTTTCTGAAGTCTTACCCGTGTGTCGCTACCGGTGAGAAGCTCCCTCATAAGGCGAGTGAGATCCTCTGCCGAAGATCCACGAATTTTCAACGCGGTGCCGTTTTTGCACTGTTCCCACTCACTGGTGCCGGTTAGGGCCTCGAGCCATCTTTCTCCGTAATCTGGGAAAAAGCAGATCACCGGAATGCGTTGGCAAGCGGCCTCGTAACCCAAAGTGGAGACGAAAGTTACCACTAGGTCTGCACCCGACAGGGCGTGGGGCGTTGGTAAGACGCGGAGATCCATCCCTCCCGGAACATTCTCTGGCGCTTCGCGCCGGATGAAAGTTACCGACACATTTGGTGGAACAAACCGCCCAAGATCCTTGTAGGATGAAACGGAATTTGGATCTCCCGGATGGAGGCCGATGACCACCCGGATGTTTAGCCCTAACTCACCAGACGCTTCAATTGTCAGAGCGAAAAGAAGAATGTTGAGGACTAAATCCTTGTCGCCCGGGAGCAAGAATCATCGTCTCATTCTGCTTGATACCGAGATGATTCCTGGCTTGCACTTGTGTCAGTTCGGGGAAGAAAAATTTCTCCAAGTGTAAACTGCCGCTCGCCACCACTTTGGCATTGGGGAAGAGAGTTTGAGCCGGCCCGATCTCGGTCTCATTAAAGACAAAGACCAGACAAGCCCCCGACCGCAAAGGTTCGAGATTGGTTCCTCGGTAGCCATCTGACCTCGTGTCCGCGCGTTTGATTTGAAGCGCATCACCGATTTTTTGGCACCCCTCCGACTCCATGAAATCTCCTTCCACCAGGACAATCTTCATCGGGAATCGTCCTCCTCTCAAAGTTTTCTATTGTCAATTCCAATCCAATACTGGTAACCAGAAACATTCCGGTTTTTGCAATTCTGTGGCCATCCTATCATATCCTCTATAAAAAGTCAATATTTTATGTTATGTGCTAAAAAGCTAAACTGGCGGTATATGATTCTCGCTGTTATCCAGGCCCGGATGGGGTCAACGCGTTTGCCAGGGAAAACGCTGATGAAAATTGGCGGAAAAACTCTATTGGAGTATTGCCTGACGCGCGTCAGGTTATCTAAAAAAATTGATAAAATTGTCGTGGCGACAACGACTAATTCGGAAGATAAGGCGGTTGAAAAATTTTGTGAAAGCGTCGGAGTAGACTGCTTCCGCGGCTTGCCGGAGGATGTGCTTGATCGTTACTGGCAGTGCACGAAGCGGTATTCTGATTATCAAACTATTATTCGAATCACCGGTGATTGTCCGGTGATTGACCCGGTGGTGATTGATGCCGTAATTGAAAAATTTTTTAACGAGAAGTTGGATTATGCCAGCAATGTTTTGGAAGAGACCTTTCCCGACGGGATGGATGTAGAAGTCTTTACGCTGGAAGCACTGGCGGAAGCGGCTCAAAAAGCCAAGTTGGGTTCCGAGCGCGAGCACGTTACTTTGTATATTCGCAATCAACCGGATTTTAAAAAAGGCAATTTGGCGGCCGATAAAGATTACTCCCAATTTCGTCTAACTGTTGACCAATCGGAAGATTTTGAGGTCGTAAAATTTGTTATTGAAAACGCCAAACCAGACACCAGTTACAAAGATTATATAAAACTACTCCTCAAGCATCCCGAGATTTTTAAAAAAAATTCAAATGTGGTTAGAAATGAGGGGATGAAAAAGTCGCTGAATAAAGATAAGAAACTATTAAACCCGTAATCTAAAATGAACCTTCTCGCGTTACTTTGGTTTTATCTGGCACTGATACAGGTTTTTTAACCGCCGGCGTTTGGTTGTCTTTGAAAAAAGCCCAAGAAAAGGGGGTTTCAAACGAAGGCAGTCTCTTTTTTAATTTTGTCGTCTTGTTAATCGGAATTATCGGTTGGCGCTAGGTTTCAGAAATACCTTTTGTTTTTCCACCCTTCTTCTGGACCATTTTATTATTGTGCGGAGGGGTGGTGGCCGCGGTTTCTAATCTGCTAGTAATGCATTCTTTCGCTAAAAGCCCCAACCCGGGATTTTCTTTAGCTTTGTCTTCGACTCAAGTATTGTGGGTGACCCTTGCCGGGGTTATATTTTTTTCTTCTGTCGTGAGCGGTTTAGCTATTTTGGGGGTGTTATTTATTCTTGGCGGCGTATTTTTAGTTTATGTCAAAAATTACCGAAGTAATTGACGTGGGCAATTCCTGGCTTTAACTTCCGCTCTCGCCACAACGCTTTACTGGGTGCTGGTCAAATTAGCGAGTGTCGCGGTGCCCAATCTTGACCCCCTGATCATCTTAATTTTGGTGGTTGTTCCACAGCTCGTTGTTTTCGTTGTCGTCCGAGCTCACCGAATGGACTTTTCTGAATCATTTAACTTAAAAATGGCGGGTTTATTGAGTCTGGCTGGTCTGGTTGGCGCGATCGATAATTTAGTTGGCATCACGGCGGTGATTAAGGCACCGAACCCCGGATATTCTTTGGCTGTGTCCTCCGTCAGCATCCTGGTGGTGATTTTTGTTTCCGGCGTTTTTTCCCGTTCTTCGCTCGAGCGCCGATTAGTGTTGGCCAGTATAATTATTGTGTCAGGTGTTATCGCGATCAGGTTAGGGAGCTAAAAAAGTTTAGAAACTTAGCACTTTAACATAATGTTGCAAAAATTTTAATATCATGCTACAGTCGGAGTTGCGGATATTTACAAAATGGGAAAAAATGGCCATCAACCGGAGAAAATAATATGCCAAAAGCAAGCAAAAGAGCGATCGTTGTGTTAGCTGGTGGTTTTAGCCGCGGTGCGGACGGCAACTGGCACAGCTCACCGTTTGGTCAACTAGCTGATGTCAGTATTTCTGGCAGTTATGTGCGGATCATCGCCACTTATCTTCTGTGGCGACAGAATCAGTCCGCTATGATCGTAACCTCGGGTGGCCGTGCCGAGGGAGATAAGGTTTTTCCGCCCGGCCTCTCTACCTCCTTGATTATGAAGGAAGAGTTAAAAGAGTTAGGTATACCGGAGACCGTAATTTTGGAGAAAGATCAATCTGGCAACACTTACCAACAGTTATGCGCAATCGCCAGTATGGCGATCGAGCATAGGTGGTTAGAAGTTGGTATTGTCTCTAGCCGTTTTCATTTGCCGCGCGTTCAGGCGATGGTGGAATGTCTGGACGAACTCGAGGCATTAAAGGCGATCGTGAAGTATGTTTCGGCCGAGGATGTGGTCTTGGCGGTGGAGCCGGACAAATGGCGTAAGCAGATTGAAGATGCTTACCGAAGTCCTGAGTTTGCTGAAATCATCGTTGGTGAAGAATGTGGTACGGCCCAAGTTCGCGCCGGGACCTATCGGTTGCTCTAAAACAATAATTTCCGCATCCCACTTCAGTCCCACACTTTTTATGGTGCGGGACTTTTCTTTTGCTTGGTGCGGTGATTTAATATGCCCAATGCTTATTTTTGAGTACGAAGGCAAGGCCCTGCTTCAAGGGGTTGGTGTTACTGTTCCCAAGTCGCAGTTGCTAACAAATTCAAATGAGTCGATAACAATTTCTACCCCCCTTATTTTGAAAGCCCAAACTCTCTCTGGCAAACGGGCTACGTGTGGGGTGATTGTTAAGGTGGAAAAGATCGCCGAGCTCAAGAAAAAATTATGGTCTCTGGATAGTCGGCGCTGTTGCCAATTTTACTGATATTTACGAAACATTGTCTGGTATCGTGGAGGCCTTGAGAAAAGCCCAGGTCAAATCAAAACATCGTTTCGACTTTCCAATTGTGGTCCGGCGCGGCGGCCCGCAGGAAAAGGAGGCCTTCGACATGCTCAAGGCGGTGAAAGATTTTGATCTTCATGTATTCGGTCGAGAAATTTCTATTGCCGAATCGGCGCAGAAAATGGTTAAGCTGGCTAAGGCCTACAAGCGAAAATTGCAATAATGAGTTTGCTACTACCTTATAATGCTCGATTGATCGGCCAGGGGGTTACGGGGTCGGAAGGCCGAGCGGCCCTGTCGGCCATGCTCAACTTTGGTACCAGCTTGGTGGCTGGTGTCACTCCTGGTAAGGGTGGGCAAGAGTTATTCGGAGTGCCAATTTTTAACACAGTTAAAGATGCCTTGGCGGCAGGACTAAATTTATTTTGATTGGCGCTGAAAAAGTCCCCGCGCGCGATGCGGCCGAAATTGTCGCCCTGGCGAAAAAGCACGGTGCTACTGTGGTTGGCCCGAGTTCTGTCGGCTTGATTAATCCGACCCACTTGCTCAAAATTGGGGCGATCGGCGACGCCGACCCGAGCGCGGTTTACGCTCCTGGACCCGTGGCCGTTCTTTCCAAATCTGGTGGGATGACCTCAGAAATTAGTTTACATCTTAGACGGAACGGTCTTGGGGTAAGTTGGGCCGTCGGGATTGGCGGCGACCGGCTCATTGGCAGCGATTTTGCTGATTGGCTCTTGGCCTTGGAAGATGACCCGTCCACATTGGTGACCGTTATCTTTGGCGAACTAGGTGGCACTTATGAAGAAAGGGCGGCAAAATTGATTAAATCGGGACGAGTCAAAAACCCGTGGTCGCTTTTATCGCCGGTGAATTTGCCGTTCTCTTGCCGTCCGAAGTCCAGTTTGGCCACGCGGGGGCGATTATTGAGGGGGAAAGGGGGTTGCTAGTCCACAAACGCCGAGTGTTAACAGAGGCTGGTGTACTGGTTGCCGGAGAGTTTGATGACATCGCCAAGTTAGTCAAACAAGCCCTAACAGGTTAGGATATAATCATGGCCTTGTCTGTTAATCACAAAGGTGGGACGGTTTGGTTTGGGCTGGAGTCTCATCTGGAGGTGAGTGGTAGGCATAGTTTTGCCGAGATGATTTTTTGGCTTCTCTCCGAACGCCAGCCCATCAGCGGAGAGCTCAAGGTCTTTGAGTTGATGCTTAACCTCTCTATTGACCACGGGTCAGACACGCCCTCGGCCAAGATGACTATTAGATCGGCGAAAGCGGGTAAGACCATTGGCAAAGCGGTGGCGGCCGGGGTTGGAGAAATCAACGATACCCACGGTGGCGCGCAGGAGGCATTGATGTCCATCTTGTATAAAATAGTTAAGGAAAAAGCCGAGTCAAAAACAGCCGTGGCGGAATTTATAGAAAAGAAAATTCGTCTACCCGGTTTCGGTCATCGTCTATATAGAAATACTGACCCGTGGGCGGAGTTAATTTTGGACGCATTGCGAGATAATAATCTCGGCCGGGACTTTGTTACCGCCGCGAGAAACTTAGCCGAGGAGTTAAACAGGCAAACCGGCAAAGTTTTGCCCCTCAACATTGACGGCGCTATCGCTGTGGCCCTATGCGCTTTCGGTTGGCCACCGACTCTCGGCACTGCCGTTTTTATCATCGCCCGCGTGCCGGGCCTGTGTGGGCAGTATTTAAACGATATTAAAAAATGAACACCTTACAGATAGGTAAAAGAATAATTGGTCCAGGTCAGCCGGTATTTATTATTGCCGAGCTCTCGGGTAACCATCATCAAGACATTAATCAGGCGATGGATTTAATTGACGCGGCAGCCGCGGCGGGGGTGGATGCGATTAAGTCCCAAACTTATACCGCTGACACCATTACCCTCAATTCAGACACCGAACCGTTCCAAGTCAAAGTCAATGACGCTTGGAAGGGGTTGACCCTATATCAACTCTACCAACAGGCATTTACTCCTTGGGAGTGGCTACCCGAGATGAAAGCACGGGCTGAAAAGCACGGACTGTTTTTCTTCACCAGCGTTTTTGACGCCACGGCCGTAGACTTTATGGAAAAACTCGGTGTTCTTTTCTATAAAGTGGCATCATTTGAGGTGGTGGACACCCCGCTTCTGGAGAAGATTGGGCAGACCAAGAAGCCAGTGGTTATGTCGAGGGGAATGGCGAGCGATGAGGAGGTGGAGTTAGCTATTAACACTCTAAAAAAGTTTGGCGCGGCGGGCGTTGCCTTACTCCATTGCGTCAGTTCTTATCCGGCGAAGCCGGAAGAGATGAACTTGTCTACAATCTCTCATTTGGCAGAAAAGTTTAAAGTTGTAACTGGATTATCCAATCACTGCCTCGATTCCAAAACAGATATCTTGGCGGTAGCCGCGGGCGGGGCGATTATCGAGAAGCACCTGACCCTTGAACGAGCTCAGGGCGGTCCGGATGCGACCTTTTCCCACGAACCATTGGAACTGGCCACTCTGGTTAAGGCCATCCGTGAGACGGAATTGATCCTCGGCCGACCTCAACATGGGGTGGGGGAGAAAGAAGGAGAAAATATTATTTTTCGCAAGTCCCTCTTTGTTGTTAAACCTATCAAGAAAGGAGAAAAATTTACCGCCGAAAATGTGCGCTCTGTCCGCCCTGGCCACGGCTTGCCGCCCAAGCATTACCACGACTTGTTGGGTAAAATTGCTACACGCGATATCGCTTTTGCCGAACCCCTTGACTGGTCAATGGCGAAGTGATATCATGTTGCGTTAGAAAGGAGAATAAATCATGAACTTTAGAAAAGCGACGATAGAAGACGCCGAGCTTTTGCTGGTTTGGCGCAATGATCCAGAGACGCGAGCGGCCTCGCGGAATATGGGCATCATCAAACTCGAAGATCATCGCGTGTGGTTGGCGGGAGTCATTCAAAACCCCAGGCGGTATTTGTTCATTGCCGAGGTTGGCAAAACACCCGTCGGTACAATCCGAGCCGATGACGGGGAGAGAGGAACGGAACTGTCTTGGACTGTCGCGCCGGAGGCGCGAGGGCAGGGGCACGGCAAGCGAATGTTAGCCGAGTTCCTACGACACTCCTGTCTTGCTGGCGAAGAAGTCTGGGCCGAAATTAAAACCGACAATCCGGCTTCGGTCAAGATGGTTGCCGGGCTTGGCTTTGCTTTTGTTGGCCGCGAGGGTGATTTGGAAAAATGGGTTTTCCACAATCGCCGCCCCTAATAAGTAGCCAGACTGCTTAGCTCGAGGTTTCCCCTCGGGCTTTTTTGTATTATAGTAGCAATTAATGAATTTAAATAAGTGGCTTTATTATACGACTCTCACTGGCCTTTTCCTTATCCCCCTAACCCCCCTCATTGTCTCAAATTCGCTCCTCTTCCCTTTTATCGCCGGTAAAGCCTTTTTCTTTCGAATTATTGTTGAGGTAATTTGGGCGCTTTGGCTAATTCTTGCTTTGCGCGACCCATCATTTCGCCCCCGGTCCTCTTTGCTCTTTAGGGCGATGCTGGTTTTTATCGTGATTCTCATTTTGGCCACCGCTTGGAGTGTCAATCCTTTTCACAGTTTCTGGTCTAATTACGAACGAATGGAGGGGTTAGTGAGTTATCTGCATCTTTTGGCGTATTTCGTAATTTTAATCTCAATGTTTAAAACCAAACGACTTTGGGGTTGGTTTCTGCATACTTCACTCGCGGTTAATGTCATTGTCATTATCTACTCGACACTCCAGTTGGCCCGCGTGATCTCCATAAGTCAAGGGGTGGCTCGTATCGAGGCGACGCTCGGTAATGCTTCGTATCTTGCCGTCTATACCTTATTTCACATTTTCTTGCTCATCTTTCTCCTCTACCAAAATTCATCCAAACGTTCATTTGCGGTCGGGTATTCTCTGCTTCTTCTTCTGAACTTATTTATCCTCTACAATACTCAAACTCGAGGCACGATTCTCGGTCTCTTGGGCGGAGTTTTTGTCTCTGCGTTGTGGCTTGCTATTCGCGCGTCGAGCGGGGCGAGAGTAAAGAAGTTTGCCATCGGCGGTTTGGCAGTCATTTTGATTCTGGTCGGAAGTTTTGTGATTTTACGCGAGGCGGCCTTTATTCAGAAGAGCAAAACACTTTCGCGCTTGGCGGCAATTTCACTTGAAGAGTCAACCACGCGATCACGGTTGATGGTTTGGAAGATGAGCTGGCAAGGTTTCAAAGAGCATCCGATACTCGGCTGGGGGCCGGAGAATTATATCCTCGTTTTTAATAAATATTATGACCCTCTAATGTATGATCAGGAGCCGTGGTTTGACCGGGCTCACAACGTTTTTTTCGATTGGCTGACAGCCGCTGGTATTTTGGGTCTACTCGCTTATCTATCGCTCTTCGGGTTGGTCATCTTTTATTTATCCAAAGACCGACGTCCCGATCATTTACCTTTTGTAGAACAGGCAATTGTCGTTGGTATTTTGGCGGCCTATTTTATCCACAATATCTTCGTTTTCGATCAATTAGTGAGTCATTTGATGTTCTTTAGTTTGCTGGCTTATATTCATTTCGAATTTTCTACCAATGAAACCGAACCAAAATTCGAGTTGGGGGCAAAGGCGTTCAAGGTGGCGACGGTGGCCATTCCGGTCCTTGTTCTTATCGCTTTGTATTTCGTTAATCTAAAGCCGCTCCTGGCTTCGCGGCAAGCCATCGCGGCTTTGCAAAGCCAGTACCAGAATAATGATGAGAGTTTGCAACATTTCGAAAGCGCTTTTTCTTACAATACTTTTGGTTCAAGTGAAATAGCCGAACAGATTGCTCGCATGGCCGGCCAGATCAACCAACGTCAGGAAGTTGCACCGGAGCTGAAGCAGCAATATTTAAAACTGGCCGAGGAATATATGGAAAAGGGAATTGCTCAATCGCCACAAAACGCTCGACCCGTTTTTCTTACCGGGTCATTCTACTTTAGGGTGGGGGAACTCGATTTGGCAATAGCACACTTAGAGAAAGCAAGGGAGCTCTCGCCGGAGAAGCAAGCCATCTTGCTCGATCTCGGCTCCGCCTATATGAAAAAGGGTCTAACGGAAAAGGGGCGTGGTATCCTCAAGGAGACCTTTGACTCTTATCCGTTCTATAACGAAGCGCGGATACGTTATGCTCTGGCACTGTATCATTTGGGGCAGATAAACGCTGCCGACAAATTACTAACTGAAAAGTTTGACACCGTAATCTTGGATGACGACCGCCTCCTAAATGCTTACATTGAGAACAAACTCTATGATCGGGTGGTGAAATGGTGGTTAGCCAAGGTTGAGAAGAGTCCCGAGGATCCGCTTAACCATGCCTCACTCGGTTTGGCCTATTTTTACAACAATAATCGAGCACAAGCGATCGCAGAATTTGAGAAGGTTAAGGAGTTGGGCAACGATGTGTATCGGCGAGAGGCCGAACGAGTGATCCAAGCCATTGAATCCGGTCGTAATCCGTACTAGTAAGATATCCACAATTTTGCTTGACAAACGTTAATTTGTGAGTATTATGGTGTCTGTGGGTGTTGTTCTGGTCGCTCTCGGGTGACTAGAAGAGCTCCAGAAATTTAGATGTCTTGCGTAAGTCCCGCCTCACGGCGGGATTTGCGTGTTTGAGGTTCTTAATTGCCCCCGGTTCGTCCTTGGTTTATAATAGTCATTGTAGACTTGTGCTCGGTTACCACCGGCGGTCGCACTCACAATAAGACATTTAGCCTTTGGAGCTCGCACCCGCCGGTGATAATTGAGCGCAAATTTTTTTTCTAAAAACTTTTTTCTAAAATTTTTTTCCGGGAAAAAAGTTATCCACATTTTTTGTTTGAAAAAAGTTGTTTGTAATTTTCTTTCGCGCGATAATTAATTTGTCGTTAGTAATCGTGACGAGGTCGATCGCAATTATCAAAACTTTGTCACTAATTTTAATTTCATAATTATGACTACAAAGAAAAGAAAGACTGCAAAGAAAACTACTAAGCGCAAGTCAGCCAAGAAGCGAACTACAAAGAAACGCACGACCAAAAAGACCACCAAGCGCCGAAAGACCACCAAGCGCCGTTAAACTAGTTTCCTTTTCGGACTGAAATTACCCCGATATTCATCGGGGTAATTTTGTGTTAGAATGCCCGCATTATGTCTTTGGCGGCCAAATTATTTGGCGACGAGAGTTCACGCTTCGTTCGCGATCATAAGCAATTAGTGGAGAGGATCAATCAACTTGAATCCGAATTCACCGGGCTCGAGTTGCCGCAGTTCAAGGAAAAAACAGCTGATTTTAAGCAAAGAGTGACGGAGTCGCCCTTGGACAATATCTTGCCTGAAGCTTTCGCTTTGGTCCGGGAAGCCTCAAAACGAGTCCTTAATCAGAGGCACTTCGACGTTCAACTCTTGGGTGGTTTGATTCTCCATCAAGGGAAAATTGCCGAGATGAAAACCGGGGAAGGCAAGACGCTCGTGGCGACACTCGCGGCCTATCTCAACGCGCTCACCGGTAAGGGTGTGCATATTGTGACGGTTAACGATTATCTCTCTCGTCGTGACGCCGTCTGGATGGGGCAGATCTACAACCTCCTTGGTCTCACGGTTGGGGTGATCAACAATAGCACTTCCTACCTCTACGATTCGGGCCACGTTCCGGAGACAGCCGATAAGCTTCGCGATACCACCGGCGGGTTTCATGTCGTTTACGAATTTTTAAGACCCTGTTCGCGCCGTGAGGCCTATCAAGCAGACATAACCTACGGTTCCAATACCGAATTTGGCTTTGACTACCTAAGGGATCATTTGGCTTACAACAGTGCCAACGTGGTCCAAGCTCTGCCAGGTCGAGAATATAATTACGCTATTGTTGATGAGGTTGACTCGGTATTAATTGATGAGGCCAGGACGCCACTCATAATCTCCGCCCCGGTCGCCGAATCGGATAGTTTCTACAAGACCTTCTCCAAGATAGCCAAAGGTCTCAAACCGGGAGAAGATTACACTGTAGATGAGAAGCAGAAGGCAATCTCCTTAACGGAAGTTGGCATTAGCAAGGTTGAACAGGAGCTGGGAATTGAGAATCTCTATACCGAGGCCGGCATCAAGCAAGTGCATCACTTGGAGACGGCGGTACGCGCGCAAGCCATCTTCCTCCGCGACAGGGATTACGTGGTGCGCGGGGGTGAGGTGGTGATCGTTGACGAATTTACCGGTCGTTTACAGCCCGGACGGCGTTGGTCAGACGGTTTACATCAAGCAATTGAGGCCAAAGAAGGAGTATTGATCAAAGAAGAATCCAAGACCTACGCTAGCATAACTTTGCAAAATTACTTCAAACTATACAAGAAGTTGTCTGGGATGACGGGCACAGCCGCGACCTCGGCTGAAGAGTTTACCAAGGTCTACGGACTGGGGGTGATTGTCGTTCCGACCAATAAACCAAGTCAACGTCAAGATCTCACCGACCTCGTTTTCCAAACAGAGGAAGCCAAATTCCGTGCCGTTTCGAAGAGAATTAGCGAATTGAATCAGCTCGGTCAACCGGTGCTTGTGGGCACGGTCTCGATTGAGAAGAGTGAGAAACTCTCCCTCTACCTCCGCCAAGCGGGTATTCCGCACAAGATTCTGAATGCCAAGAATCACGAAGAAGAGGGGCAGATCATCGCTGAAGCGGGTAAGAAGGGGAGTGTCGTAATTGCCACAAACATGGCCGGTCGCGGAGTGGACATAAAGTTGGGTGGAACCAGTGCCGATGAGGCTAAATATAATCAGATCCGTCAACTGGGTGGTCTTTTTGTCCTCGGAACCGAACGCCACGATGCTAGGAGGATCGACAATCAATTGCGCGGCCGTTCCGGCCGCCAGGGGGATCCGGGAACCACTCGCTTCTTCCTCTCCTTCGAAGATACTCTCGTTCGGGTTTTCGTCCCTGATAAGGTCAAAGGGGTGATTAGGCGCCTGGGTCTGCCTGAATCTGAACCCATCGAGCACCGCATGGTGGCCCGAGCGATCGAGAGTGCCCAGAAGAAGATCGAGGGCCTCAATTTCGACACCAGAAAGCATCTTTTTGAATATGACAATGTGCTAAACCATCAGCGGGCGGCGATCTATAATCGTCGAGAGGGAATTCTCTTTGGCTCGCGAGACGAACTCAACTCATTACTTGCCGACTACAGAATTCCTTCTACCATTGCTGACGAGGAATTGCGACGGGTGATGCTCTCCGTCATCGACTCATTCTGGGTTGATCATCTTGAGGCGATGGAATATCTGAAGCAGAATGTCCGCTTGCGCGCTTATGGGCAAAGGGATCCGTTTGTGGAGTATAAGCGAGAGGGCCTGGAGCTCTTCAGAACGCTTGAAGACACTATTGACAAGAACACCGTAGAAGCCCTAAAAAAATTGGTCGAGAAGCAGGAGTCCTACGCCACTTTGCGAGTCGATCCTGGCCCGGCTTTTGCCAATTTTACCTTCAGTGGGGGGAAAATTGATAATTCTACTCCGTCAAGAGGGTTAGCCGTAGTCAAGGCGGACGACAAAGTCGGCCGCAACGATCCTTGCCCTTGTGGCAGTGGCAAGAAGTATAAGAAGTGCCACGGGGGTTAAAGGACTTTCTAAAGGACAATCTAATAATCTAATAAAGACAGTTTATTCTAAAGGACATCCCACATACGTAGGATGTCCTTTACATTTTTGATCAAATTATGCTTGCTTTCTTAACCTATTCTTGCTAGCTCTAAGGGCAGAACTAGCTCCTTGGATCGTAGTTAAGTATTATCAAAATAATCTTCCCCAATGTCGGAGATCAATTTTCCACCTTTCATAAATTTAATTCGCACCTTCCCCTTCTTCCACCACTGGTTGCCCAGAGTGGTAATGTCTGTGCTGTTAGCCTTCGTTCTATCCCTGGCGGTTGACTCTTATACAATCTACGCCCTAACCCTCACAACTCCCGCCGGCGAGGTTGTCTCTTCTCAATTTCAATTCGCCACTTCGGCCGCGAGCTCCATTGCCATAAGTAATGAACATTCTCTCATTACAACTTCTTCCAGCGGCGGCGGGTCAAACTCATTCGCGATCAGCGATGAACTCTCCTTCGATACAAGCGCTAACTCCGGCTCAACTTCTATCGCCATCTCCGGTGAGGTAGATTTCGTAACTTTGGCCGCGCCGGTTAATCCGCCCGGCGGCGGTGGCGGTGGTGGTGGCGGTGGAGGGGGGAGTGGCGGCGGCTTTTCTGCCGGTGGAAACTCGGGTTCTTTTCCCTTCGTTACCACCTCGAGCGCGCCCGGCGCGCCCTTCGTCTGCGAGCCCTATCTTAAAGGTTATATTAAACTTGGGAGGGCTAATAAGCCCGAAGAAGTGATGAAATTGCAGACCTTCCTCCATGATTCGGAGGGTTTCGATCAGGTCTCGGTTACCGGTATTTATGATCAGGTGACCTTTGAGGCGGTGAAGGTTTTTCAACTCCGTTACGCGAAAGACATCCTAACCCCGTGGGGGATAAGTGAGCCGACGGGGTATGTCTTCATCACCACGACCATGGCAATTAATAATTTGCACTGCGAGCGCGACACGGCAAACACTCTCCGTCTTCGCTACCGAGTAGCTCCGACTGGTGGCCTCATCCTCGACGAGGGGGTAACGAGCGATCTCTCGGCCACTACTTCTACTGTTTCCACGAGCACGCTCGAGATGGGAATGAATGATGCCGGTCCTTTGAAAACTGCGGCCGTAGGGGTGCTCGACTTCGCTCGTCATCACGTTTGGCTACTTATATTATCATTCTTCGCTATTGGTCTCGGAGCTTTCATCTACATTTTCGGCAAAGCCGGCGGCTTGTAACTATAGTTCGAGTTTGCTAGCTTTGGTGAGAATTGGTCTTTGACTTTGGTTTATAACGCTAGAAACAAGGAGAATGTCTGATGAGAAAAATACTTACTTGTTTGTGTCTTTTGGCTTTTTGGGGCGGTTGCGATGCCTATGTCCGGCGTGATCTCCATATTGGCGACGACGCTTTCATTGGCGACGACGCCCAAGTGTGGGGTGATCTCACTGTTGGAGGTCAGATTAATGCTCCCGACGAGGGCGACGTTGACATCAATGGGGTAACGATTGATAGCGAAGGGAACGTTCGTACTCCCGGTCAAGTGATCGCCGACGGCGGAGTCATCTCCGGCGAGCCGATCCAGGTGGTTGTTGACGAGGGTGAAGATCCGGTAGTCATAATCGATGAGCTACCCCAACCACCCCCAGACGATGGTGGCAGTGAGCCATTATCGCTCTCGGTAACAAGTTTCGCTGTTGATAAGGAAGAAGTGTTCCCCGGGGAAACCTTTCGGCTAGAGGTCAAAGCATCGGGTGGAGAATTGTCACATACTTTGGCCTGTTTACTACCGGATGCCGTACTCTTCGACACCGGCGAGGACTTCGATCTGGTCGGTCCCTTCAGTGATGAAGAGCTTGCGGCCTACGAAGAGAGTCCGGATGTCTGGACGATGGCCACGAGCGTGACGGACACCACCACAGACTTCTGGCTCTGGGTGGACGTGTTTGAGGGGGTCACGCCGACTACCTTCGTCACGAACAATCTGCCCGTCTACTGTAAGGCGAGCGACGCGGCGGGGACCATGACACCTCTCATCACAGTCTTCATCACCGTGAAGGGGAGTGCTCAGACGATGGCTAAGCTCAAATTCGTCAGTCCCGAGACGGCCGATCGTTGGCTCACCGCCTCGCTCGAAGTCTCTCGGTAAGGCCATTTAAGGCCATGGATGAACCAAGGTTACAACCCCGCGCTCACTAGGACTGCGGGGTTGTTTTTTTACCTCGAGTATGATAGGTATAAGATCATAGTAATATAGTTAGACGGGTTGGTTAGTTTATTAATTTTAAAAATTTAAACCATGATCAGCAAAATAATCGCTATTATCACCTTCTTTGCCCTAACTTTCGCTCCGGCGATAGTGCTCGTACGGGCCCAGGAGCGTCCTGTGGATGAGACGGTCGACAGTGGAACGGTGACCGAATCAGCTCCGGCCGAACAAGCCGCCCCCGAGGAAGTGCCCGAACCGTTTGAGGCTCAAGTGGCCGCGGTTAATCCTCTCATTGTAAACATCAGCTCACCGGCTGACAACACAAGTGTCAAAGTCGGGGAGGACATCGCCTTCAGCGCCGCCGTCACCGGTGGCACCGCCCCCTACGCTTACGTCTGGCAGTTCGGCGACGGTACCACCGGCGCCGGCCAGGCTACCAGTAAGAGCTACAGTACTGTCGGCAGTTACACGGTGACGCTTAAGGTAAAGGACTTTGGCGGCGACGAACTTAATGCCACAGCCAGTCTAACTGTAGCCAACACTTTGAATGAGAATGAAGATAACGACAACGGTGGCAATGGCGGTGGCAGTGCCCAGAGCGCTCTTGTGGTTTCGATCTCGACTCCAATGACCAGCTCTTTTGCCACAAATGAGAGCATCGCCTTCAGCGCCGCCGTCACCGGTGGCACCGCCCCCTACGCTTACGTCTGGCAGTTCGGCGACGGTACCACCGGCGCCGGCCAGGCTACCAGTAAGAGCTACAGTACTGTCGGCAGTTACACGGTGACGCTTAATGTCAAAGATTTTGACGGCAATAGTAACTCGGCCACACTCCCACTCACCATTACTTCATCCAATGGCGGTGGTGATGGTGGCACCGTTGACCTCACTGTCTCGAACATTATTGTCACTGGTGTAACCCACGATAGTGCCACGATTACCTGGGAAACCAATCGTTCGGCCTCAAGCCGGGTGATTTATGACACTACTTCTCGACCAAGTATTGATGGTCAGTCTGGCCCTAACTTTGGCTACGCCTTTTCCACTGAAACTTCAGATTCCGAAACCAAGGTCACCAGTCACTCGGTGACGGTTACTGGCCTATCACCCGAAACTTCTTACTACTTCCGCGTTATCTCTCAAGAATAGACTTCCGGCCCAAAGTGCTATAATCGGGCAATGCAGGAGAATGTCTCCCTTGCGCCCTTTTCTACCTTCGGTATCGGTGGGAAGAGTCGCTACTTCATCTCGGTGGCCAGTGGCCACGAGCTCGTGGCCGCCCTCCGGGCGGCTAAGGAGAAGAGTTTGAAGTATCGCCTAATTGCCGGGGGCAGCAATGTCGTCTTTGGTGATGGTACTTTCCTCGGTTTGACCATCCATTTCAAAGCGAATAAAAAGAGTTGCCGGTTTGAAGGTCAAACCACTTGGGCCGAAGCCAATACCCTATTGGCCAAGCTCATCGTCTCCTCTATCAAGCACAATCTGGCCGGTCTTGAGACGCTCTCCGGTATCCCCGGCACGGTCGGGGGTGCGATTGTCGGCAATGCCGGGGCCTACGGCCAGTCTATCTCCGACCACTTGGTGCAAGTGGAGGTGTTTGACCCGGCTACGGACCGGGTGGAGTGGCTTAGCCGCTCGGAGTGCGCATTCGCCTACCGCGACAGTCTTTTCAAGCGACGAGAGTTCATCCTTCTCCAAGCCGAATTTAAATTAGAAAAAGGCGATGGTGAGCAACTTGCCGCGAAAGCGAAAGAGATTATTGAGACAAGAACCAAGAAGTATCCACTCAATCTTAAGTCACCCGGCAGTTTCTTTAAAAACATTTTAGCCAGTGCCGTACCAGCCGAAGTGCTTGCTCTTATTCCGCCGGAGAAGATCATCGAGGGGAAGATCCCTACCGGTTATCTTCTGGAAGAAGTTGGTGCTAAGGGGATGAAATACGGTCACCTGGAAATTGCGCCCTACCACGGTAATCTTTTAATTAACAAGGGCGGCGCCACTTGCCAAGAGGTGAAAGAGCTCGCCGCCAAACTGAAGGGCTTGGTGAAAGATAAATTCGGCCTAATTCTTGAAGAAGAGGTACGTTATCTTTAGCGGTGATCTTTTCTGTGTGCTAGTATTTTAGACGTGAAATATAAGTTGACTATCGGTTTGGAGATTCACGCCCAACTCAAGACAGAGACTAAGATGTTCTGCCGTTCGGCCAATGATCCGGAGGAAAAACGAGCCAATACCAACACCTGTCCGATTTGCCTCGGCCATCCTGGAACCTTACCGACTATCAATAAGGTGGCCGTGCGCCACGTGCTCCAGACCGGTCTTGCGATTGGGGGGGAGATCGCCGACTTCACCGAATTTGACCGCAAGAATTACTTCTACCCCGACCTACCTAAGGGTTACCAGATTAGTCAGTACAAGCATCCCTTGGTGAGCGGCGGTTCGCTAAGTGGCGTGGCCATAACTCGCATCCACCTTGAGGAAGACACCGCGCGCTCGGTCCATGACGCTGAGAGCGGGGCGTCGCTCATCGACTTCAATCGGGCCGGCGTGCCGCTCATGGAACTCGTTACCGAGCCGGTGATCGAGACGGCCGCCGCGGCCGGCAACTTCGCGCGCGAGCTCCAACTTCTTCTTCGCTACCTCGGAGTGTCGGAGGCCAACATGGAAAAGGGGCAGATGCGCGTGGAGGCGAACATCTCGGTAGCGGCCAAGGGGGCGAGTAGCTTCGGTACCAAGGTAGAGGTGAAGAATCTCAATTCTTTTCGTTCGGTAGAACGGGCGATTGCCTACGAGCTTAAACGGCAGAGCGAACTCTTAGACGACGGAGGCAAGGTGGTACAAGAAACGCGCGGTTGGGATGAGGCGAGGGGGGTAACCTACGGTCAGAGGGAGAAGGAGTCGGCTCATGACTACCGCTACTTCCCCGAGCCCGATTTGCCGAAATTGAAAATTAGCGAGATCCCAGATTTCCAAAACTTAGAATTGCCGGAGTTACCGTGGCAGAAGCGGAAGCGCCTAAGCCAGCTCAACTTTCTCCAAACGCAGGATGTAGAGCAGTTGGTGGGGAATATCGAGCTCTCTCGCTTGTTCGACCAAATTGAAAGTATCTTCGGCGTTCGTGATTCATCGGAACTTATGAAGATTGCCACTAACTTCATTTTGAATGATATTGTCGGGCAGAAAAAGAAGGATCCCGTCTGGCCAATCCCTCAAGCCGTATTTTTGGCCGAAATAGTGCATAAGTATAAAGAGGGGGTGATGGCGGCACCGCAAGCTAAGCAAGCTCTCGTTAGCGGGCAGATGGTGGACACGGTTGACGAGTCGTCTCTGCCCGAGCTTGTACAGCAGGTGATTAATGATAATCCAAAAGTGGCCGAGGATTACCGCGGCGGCAAAGCCACCGCTCTCCAATTTCTCATCGGCCAGGGGATGAAACTCTCCAGAGGCGCGGCTAATCCCCAGATTCTCGAAACCATTTTTAAAAAAAAATTATGACAAATTTGTACTCATTCTAAGATTGTTTATGTTACAATTGTTGACGTGAAAGAAGTACGAGTCGCCATTAATGGCTTGGGACGGATCGGGCGCGCCTTTTTCAAGCTGGCACTTAAGCGCCCGGAGATCAAACTTGTGGCCATTAATGATCTCGGAGACATTAACAATCTGGCTTATCTTTTAAAATATGACAGCGCCTATGGTCGTTCGGGTCTAGTGACTAGAACCGAGCCTGGGAAATTGATCATCGGCAATCAAGAGGTCGTCTTCCTACAAAGGAAAGAACCCAAGAAGTTGCCTTGGCGCGATCTTGGAATTGATGTGGTCGTGGAATCCACCGGCTTCTTCACCACCTACGAGGGAGCGAGTGGCCACATTGAGGCCGGCGCGCGCAAGGTGGTGATCTCGGCACCGGCTAAGGGTGAGCCGATGGTCGGCATCCCCGGCGCCACCGTGCTCATGGGGATAAACGAAGAAAAGCTCGAAACCTGCCAGGTTACCTCTAACGCCTCTTGTACCACCAATTCTTCAAGTCCGGTGATCCAAATTTTACATGAGAAAATTGGAGTCGAGAAAGCCGTGCTAAATACCACTCACGGTTACACTGCCACGCAGAAGTTGGTGGATGCTCCGGACGCCAAGGATTACCGTCGCGGCCGGGCGGCCGCGGTCAATATCGTACCTTCGACCACCGGCGCCGCTATCGCCGTGACCAAAGCCATCCCCGCGCTCGCGGGTAAGTTCGATGGCATCGCCCTACGCGTGCCCGTGCCGGCCGGATCGATTGTGGACGTAACTTTCCTTGCTAAGAGGATGACCACGGTTGAGGAGGTTAACGGCCTTTTGAAACAAGCCGCCGCCGAAGAGCGGTGGAAGAATGTCTTCTCCGTTACTGAAGAGCCACTTGTGTCTTCAGACATTGTCGGTAGCCCCTTTGCTTCCATCGCTGATCTTGCTTTAACTAAAGTTGTCGGTGGCAACTTGGTGAAAGTCCTCGCCTGGTACGACAACGAGATGGGCTACACCCATACTCTGGTCGACCATGTCGTCAAAACCGGCCAGCATTAGAATTGATGAAAGTTTTTCTCGGATCAGATCACGCGGGCTTTAAACTCAAGGGGGTGATTAAGGATTATCTGCGTGAACTTAAGTATGAGCCTGTTGACGAGGGTGCCTTCAAGCTTAAGCCAGACGACGACTATCCCGACTTCGTAGAGATTGTGGCCCAGATGGTAGCGGCCAATCCGGAGAGTCGGGGCATCGTCTTCGGCGGTTCCGGGCAAGGTGAGGCCATGTGCGCCAATCGCTTCAAGCACATTCGCGCCGTGGTTTATTACGGCAGTTCGGATGAGATTATCCGTCTTTCCCGCGCGCACAACAACGCCAATGTCCTCTCCATCGGTGCGCGTTTCGTGGATGAAGATACGGCCAAGCGGGTGGTCAAAGCTTGGCTCGAAGAACCCTTCTCCGGCGATGACCGCCACATCCGTCGTTTAGCCAAGCTCGATTATAACTTGAAAGACGAGCTGACTTTTTAGAAAATGGTTACCATCTTACCGGCAATTATTGGTCGAGACTTCGCCGAAGTAACGGAGAAGCTGCATGAGCTTGAAGAGGTTACCGACTGGGCTCATCTTGACGTGATGGATGGTAGTTTCACTGCTCAGGAGAGTTGGCGCGAGCCCACCGATCTCGCCAACCTTAACGGTAAGACTAAACTCGAAACCCACCTAATGATTCTCGAGCCCGAGGTGGCGCTCCGGCACTGGCTCACTGTGGTTGATAGGATCTTGGTACACATTGAGGCCACCCATTACCTCGAGGAAATCATCGATTCCTTCTCCGCCCACCCTATCGGCGTTGGTGTAGTACTTAATCTCGAAACACCCCTTGAGGCGATTAAAGCCATGCCCAAGTCGGTGGAGCTGGTCCAACTCATGTCGATAGCGAAGATTGGTCGGCAGGGATATCACTTTGAAGAACGAGTTTTTGAGAAGATAAAACTTTTGCGTGAGTATCGGCCAGATGTTAAAATTCAAGTAGATGGGGGAGTTAATCTGGAGAATGCTTCTCGCTTGATCGAGGCCGGTGTCGATAATCTCGTAATCGGTTCGGCTATTTGGCAGACCAAAGACCCACTCGCCTCGATCGCGGCTTTCCGGAAACTCTCTCATTCTAACCAGAAAGCTGGCAGTTAGAAGCTAAAACCTATTCAAAACCATGCATCTACACGAAGCTAAAGTAAGATTTCTTGAACAGAAGGCCAACGAGATTAGGCAGTCGATTATCGAAATGCTGATCGAAGCCGGTTCTGGTCATACCGCCGGACCGCTTGGTATGGCCGACATTTTTACCCTCCTCTATTTCCACGTACTTAATCACGATCCAGCTCGACCCGATTGGCCTGATCGTGATCGCGTGATCCTCTCCAATGGTCACATTTGTCCTGTACTCTACGCCGCCATGGCGCATGCCGGTTACTTTCCGCTTGAAGAGCTGGCCACCTTGCGCAAGTTCGGATCACGTTTGCAAGGCCACCCACATCGGGAGTGGTTGCCGGGGATTGAAACGAGCTCGGGGCCGTTGGCCTCCGGCCTTTCGCAAGCTGTGGGCATGGCGCTCGCCGAGCGCATTGACCATAGTCGGGCCTCGAGCAAGTTCTTCTACTGCTTAATGAGTGACGGCGAATTAGACGCGGGCAATAATTGGGAGGCGATTATGCTGGCCGGCCGAGAGGAGATCCATAATCTCCTTGCTATTGTTGACCGGAATAATATCCAGATCGATGGGTTCACCGAAGAAGTTATGCCGCTTGAGCCACTGGTGGATAAATGGCGCGCTTTCAACTGGCAGGTGCTCGAGGTTGACGGTCATAATTTTGAAGAAGTGAACGACGCGATCGGCCAAGCCAAAGCGATCTTTTCTAAACCGGCGGTGATCATCGCGAACACCATCCCCGGCAAAGGGGTGGGTGCTTTCGAACGTCGTTACGAATGGCACGGCAAACCGCCGAACAAGGAAGAGGGGCAGATGGCGATCAACGAGCTCCGCACCCTCTGGGGCCGCATCGAAAGCGAGCATGAATAGGGTGAAACTAATTAAGTGTCGGTGGGCGTTGCGTTTTGACTATTTGATTGACTATTTGAGTCAAGCATTAAGCTTTAGGACAAAACTATGCGATCGCGAAAATTTGTCTTAAAGATTCCACACCGCACCTTACCACACCTTGGTTAATCTGGAATAATTCACACCAAGTCAAATCTCAATTTGAGTTCGGCCTCGTTGGAAATGTTGGTAATCTCGCCGTAACGAACATATGTCCGAATATCAAAAATTTCCATCAGAAAATCTATCTGATCTCGACAAGGATATGGGTGAATAAAAACCGATTTTTGCCACTCGTGGAAGCCAAGTTCTTTCAATTTATGCCGTAAGGTCTCACGCGCTGACTTTTTCTTCTCTGGTATGTCATAAATCACAACTCGCCATTTTCCATCCCAATCTTTAAGCTCGGGAATCGTCATTGTGTCCAGATTGAAAATAACAACCCGCTCCCGACCTTTTTCACTCAAGACGATCTCGACGGTGCCATCTGGTTTTTCTTGATAGTTGATCAAACGTTCTTCTTTAAATTCTCGCAAAATTCGGTAGAGATATTGTCGGTCAATGTTTTTCCACGCGCGATCCAATTTGCGAAACACGTACAGTTGCCGCCCCAATGATCGGCTGGCACTTAGGGCGATGCCGGCGGCCAGAAGCAATAAAACTTTTTGCTTAATTGGACTACGAATCCGCCGCACTCGTTTTTTCTTCACCATGACTTATTCGATATTATACCAAATTCTAGCGATCGCAGTAATTTGGTTTTATCTTTATCTGGTTGAAGTGTTGCTTATTACTTCTCCACCGACCTCTCTATACTTTTGCTTTTTCTGTCTTTCCCTATGTTATTAACAGTGAGTAAAAGTATGGGGGTAGGGAATATGGTAAAATAAAAATTGGTATGAGTAGAAAACTAATCTATATAATCCAAATAATTTTAAGCTCTTATCAGATAATAATCATATCTCTAGCTTTTTCTGGTGGTCTTCAACATCATATCGTTGGCGGGGAAGATCTTTTTTATATTTTTTATATAGTGACCTCAGTGTTTTCCTTACTAGCAATTATTTTTGGGGTAACTGACATAATTCAATTCAAAAAAAGATTTTCGATGGTTATGGTCATATCTCTGATTTTATCTATATCAGTATTACTGTACGGCTTATTTATACTCTTGTGTTTAATCATCTCGCCCTGCTTAAGTTTTTAAATAAGGTGTTTACCTCGGCTTTATTAATTTGCTGTATTCTGCGGGGAATATCCTATAGGCGGTAGCTTTTCATGTTAGAATTATTAAAATGTTAAACCCTAAGCAAAAATTGAATGAGAAGGTTTTTAACCTCGATGTCGAACAGGTGCCGATTCGGAAGGGGTTCGGAATTGGTCTGCTCGAAGCGGCTGAGCGCGACGCGCGCGTGGTGGGACTCTGCGCTGACCTCACCGAGTCAACACAAATACACCTCTTTAAAGATAAGTTCCCCGAGCGCTATGTGGAGCTTGGCGTTGCCGAGCAGAATCTAGCCGCCGTCGCCTCGGGCATGGCGGCGATGGGGAAGATCCCGTTCCTTACTTCCTACGCCATGTTTAGCCCCGGTCGTAATTGGGAGCAGATTCGCACTACTATTTGCTACAACGACCAAGACGTTAAAATCGTTGGTTCGCACGCCGGTGTATCGGTTGGTCCGGATGGTGGTACCCATCAGGCAATTGAGGATATCGCCATTACGCGCGTAATTCCGCGAATGACGGTTGTGGTACCGGCTGATTCCATTGAGGCGAAGAAAGCCACCCTCGCTATCGCCCGGCGACGCGGCGCCACCTACTTGCGCCTGGCGCGGGAGAAAACCCCCGTGATTACGACGGAGGAATCACCCTTCGAGATTGGCCGCGCCAACGTGCTTGTCGACCCGATTACGCCCGCGGCCGTTATCGTGGCGTGCGGAGGGCTAGTGTACAACGCGCTCTTGGCGGCGAAAAAATTGCTTGGGGAAGAGATAGAAGTAACAGTGATCAATAACCACACCATTAAGCCGCTCGACGAAGAAACTATTTTGAAATATGTGAGAAGGGCCGAGGCGGTGGTAACGGTGGAAGAGCACCAACGAGCCGGTGGCTTGGGCGGAGCCGTGGCCGAACTTCTCGCCGCCAAATTACCGGTGCCAATCGAATTTATCGGTGTGGAAGATAAATTCGGTCAATCGGGCGCGCCAAACGAACTAGTGGAGCATTACGGACTCGGGGCTGAGTCAATTGTTGACGCGGTTAAGCGGGTGATTGAGAGGAAGAGAGGGGGGAAGTAGCCGCGGGCAAAAATAACCCGAGGTGTCTGCCCAAGAGAGATTGATGTTGACTGTGTCACTAATTTCATGTTTTCCGTTATATCCACTACCCAGGCTCCTAAAAAGGTTTTTGAAAGACCCAACTCTACATATTGCTACTATATTTAATTTCCATTGTCAATCTTCGTGAGAGGATTTTACTTTTCTGCTATGCTTGAGGGAGTAAAACGATGAAGAAATATAACCACAAGATAGTGGAGAAGAAATGGCAGAAATTTTGGGCTGAAAAGAAGCTCTACCACGCCGACGATAATTCGACTAAGGAGAAGTATTACGTTTTAGTGGAATTTCCCTATCCTTCCGGTGAAGGCCTTCATGTGGGTCACGTTCGTGGCTACACCGCCATGGACGCAATCGCTCGCAAACGCCGGGCCGAGGGCTACAACGTGCTTTACCCGATGGGTTGGGACGCCTTTGGTTTACCAACCGAGAATTATGCCATCAAAACCGGTCAATCACCGGCGGTAATCACCCGCAAAAATGTAAGTCGCTACCGTAAACAGCTTGAGAATCTCGGCTTCTCTTTCGACTGGTCGCGAGAGGTCAACACCACCGACCCCAATTACTACAAGTGGACTCAATGGCTCTTCCTCCAATTTTTCAAATCCGGCCTCGCCTACAAGGCCAAGATGCCTATCAACTGGTGTCCGTCGTGCAAGATCGGCTTGGCCAACGAGGAGGCGGTGGAGGAGAGGTGTGAGCGTTGTGGTGGTCAGGTGGAGATTCGAGAAAAGGAACAGTGGTTGCTCGCAATCACCAAATACGCTGATCGTCTCGATCGAGATCTTGATCTGGTGGATTATCCTAAATCCGTTAAACTCCAGCAGCGTAATTGGATCGGGCGAAAGAAGGGGGTGGTGATTAATTTTCCAATTTTTAATAATCAAGTTTCAGACAAGGATCAATTAACAATTTTCACCACTCGGGCGGAAACGATCTTCGGCGCGACTTTCGTCGCGCGACCGGGTAAAGCCGATCGATTCACCGGTGAGTACGCCGTTAACCCAGTCAACCAAGAGAAGATTCCCATTTGGGAGGCCGAGTATGTACTGAAGGGGGTTGGTACCGGTGCGGTGATGGGAGTACCGGCGCACGATGAGCGCGACTTAGAATTTGCCAAGAAACACAATTTACCCATCCGTGAGGTGATCAACGGTAACGCCTTGATTAACTCCGGCGAATTTTCCGGCCAGAATTTCCTCGCCGCGCGCGAGGAGATTATGAAGAGCTTGGGAGCTAAGCCGATTACCACTTACAAACTTCGTGACTGGGTCTTCTCGCGTCAGCGTTATTGGGGTGAACCAATCCCGCTTATCTGGTGTGCTAAGTGTGCCAAGTGGCAGGCCGTACCCGAAAAGGACTTACCAGTTAAATTACCGGTGGTTAAGCAGTACCAACCCACCGACTCCGGCGAGTCACCGCTCGCCGGAATGGAGAAGTGGGTCAAAACCAAGTGCCCCATTTGCGGCGGTACCGGCCGCCGCGAGACAGACACCATGCCCAACTGGGCCGGCTCGTCGTGGTATTACCTCGCTTACTGCATAAGTGAAAATCTCAAATCACAATTACCAATTTCCAAACAAGTACAAAGTAGTAAAATTCAAAACAAACTCGCGTATTGGTCGCCGGTTGATTGGTATAACGGCGGTATGGAACAAACCACTCTGCACTTACTCTACTCACGTTTCTGGCACAAATTTCTATACGATCGGCAGTTGGTTCCCGGTCAAGAACCCTACACCAAACGTACTTCGCACGGTCTAATTCTCGCCGCAGGCGGGGAGAAGATGTCGAAGTCTAAGGGCAACGTGATTAATCCGGATGAGCTTGTAATTCGTTTCGGCGCCGATACACTCCGAGTCTACGAGATGTTCATGGGTCCATTTGATCAGGCTGTCGGCTGGAATGAAGACGGTATCATCGGCGCGCGTCGCTTCCTCGAGCGAGTTTGGCACTTGGTGCAGGATGGCGAGTTTGAAGAAAGAGCTAAACCTGCCCCGGATCTGGCCCTCCTCTTAGATCAAACAGTTAAAAAAGTCGCTGAAGACATTGAGCAGATGGCTTTTAACACAGCAATCTCTGCGCTCATGATCTTGCTTAATAAGTTGGAAAAGGCAACATCGCTACCGGTCAAAACCGGCAAAACTTTCTTAAAATTACTCTCTCCCTTCGCCCCCCACCTTACAGAAGAACTGTGGTGCGAGCTCGGGGAGAAGCAGTCTATCCACAGCGTTCCTTGGCCCAAGGCGAAGAACCTCAAGGCGGAAAAGGTTAACCTGGTCGTTCAAGTTAACGGCCGGGCGCGCGATGTGTTTGAGGCCGAGATTGATCTTGATGAGGAAGCGGTGAAGAAGTTAGCCCTCGCGCGTGGCAAGGTGCAATCTTTCGTCGCCGGAAAGAAAATCAGTAAAGTAATCCTAGTTCCCAACCGACTTATCAACATTGTGGTTGTCCTTTAACTTTTTTTATATTACAATACTATTCTAGCGTTTGATGTTCTTTCGTAATCATCTAAATGGAGGACGATCATGAAAAGACCCAATCGGCCAGGCAGGTTGAGCCGGCAGCAACTTCGCGCGTGCACAACCCGGTCCACGAGACAGCAAGAGAGACTCCGCGCCCGTCGGGCGGAGTCAGAGTTCCGATTCGGAGTGCCAGCCGAAAGCAAACCGGCAATCATGGAGTCGGAAGGAGATCAGAATCGGGAGCGTGCCGCCGCGTGAAATCCTCTCTAGGTTGATGAATACCGTCCCGTTGCTCTACGAGCAACGGGACTTCTTTTGTCTCGAATTTGCTTGACGGTAAATTGACAAGATGATATAACTAGGGGCAAGACATTGGGTGGCATTAATAGCATTATTTAGCAAGCTTTATTTTATGAACGATAAAACAACCAAAGATATCCTTTCTTTCAAGCCCAAGGCCGTTCCTCGGCTCCTTTTGTCGATTCTACCAGAGCGCGCTCAAGACATTGTTAAGAAGCGCTTCGGCCTAGACGCAGCAGAGAAGATGACCCTGGATGCGATTGGTAAGCAATATGGCATTACCCGTGAGCGCGTGAGGCAGATAGAAGATTTCTCTCTTCGCTCAATTCGCCGATCGTCCGAGTTCGCCGCTTCAGCCACCGTTCTCACCGAGCTTAAAGACGCCTTGCAGAATTATGGCGGAGTTGCTCACGAGCAAGAATTTTTGAAATATCTCGATAATAACGCCATTCATCAAAATTGCATCCACTTCCTTTTGGTACTCGGGAGTGAATTTACCAAACTCAAAGAAAGCGATGACTTCCATCATCGTTGGACGGTTGATGAATCTCTCGCTAATCAAATCGAGGATTCTCTCCGGCAAGTTTGCCAAACTCTCGCTGTCGACGACCTCCTGTCTGAAGAGGAGATGGTTAGTCGCTTGCTTAAGACACGAGGGCAAGATCCCGCCGACGAAAAAGACGCCACCAAGGCCAAGCGCTGGCTCGCTATCTCCAAGCGTCTCGGACTCAATCCGGTTGGCGAGTGGGGATTGCAGAATTCTCCCAATGTCCGCGCCCGCGGCGTGCGCGATTATGCCTTCTTAGTTTTGCGTAAGCATGGTTCGCCGATGCACTTTTCTGAAGTTGCCAAGGAGATCACTAATTCTTTCGGCCGTCGGGCCAACCCGGCCACTTGTCACAACGAACTTATTAAAGACAAACGCTTCGTCTTGGTCGGTCGTGGTATCTACGCTTTGGCCGAATGGGGCTATCGCCCCGGCATCGTGCTCGATGTGATCAAGAGTATTTTGAAGGAGCACGGCCCACTCTCTGAAGAGGAAGTCATCGCCAAGGTGCTTAAAGAACGCTACGTTAAACCCGGCACCATCATTGTTAATCTGAAGAATCCGAAACATTTTAAGCGAGATAAGGAAGGTCGCTACCAAGCAGGTGGTGTTTGAGTCAGCCACTCGACTCGGTGTATAATTGAGCGGTGCTAGCTCAGACAACGCAATTCGTTGGCAATTCTCTGGACTTAATACTTAGTTCATTCTGGCGGCTTGCGCCCTGGTGGCTACCGGTGGTTTTAGTCTTAACGATGGTCCGGCTCTGGTTCTATTACATCCGGTCGGTTTTCATAAGCAATACGCCCTGGGTTCTGCTTGAGGTTAAATTACCGCGCGAAATCACCAAGTCGCCCAAAGCGATGGAGGTAGTTGTAAACATTTTCTTCCAGACTTTTGACGGGAATGGATTGGATAGAATTTTCCGTGGTTTCGTTAAGTCGTGGTTCTCGCTCGAGATGGTGTCCATCGCTGGCGATGTCCGCTTTTTCGTCCGGACACCCAAGTTCCACCGCAACTTGGTGGAAGCTCAAATATACTCTCAATATCCGGAAGTGGAATTGTATGAGGTTGAGGACTACGTCAATAACATTCCCTCGTATGGCACGCCCAACTCCGGCTGGTCGATCTGGGGCACCGAGTATAAGCTTAGCAAGGAAGATGCTTACCCGATTAAAACCTACGTCGACTACGGCATGGACGATAACCCCAAGGAAGAGCACAAGGTTGACCCGATGACACCGGTCCTTGAGTTCTTGGGCTCAATTGGGCCATCAGAGCAAGTCTGGATCCAGATCCTCGTTATGGCGACCATTAAGCGCTTCCACAAACCTGGTTCTTGGTTTAAGAAGGTGGATTGGCGAGATGGCGCCAAGGCTTTGCTAGAGAAGTTGGCCTTGCGAGACAAGGTGCGTAAGCCCGGCGAATTCCCAACCATTCGTACTCCCGGTGAGGAAGAAGTGCTCAAGTCGGTGGAGCGGAGTTTGTCTAAGGTGGCCTTCGATTGTGGCATGAGGGCGGTCTATCTGGCCAAACCGGAGGTTTATAATCCAAGTCGCGTCGTCGGTCTCTTGAGTAGTATTAGGCAATACGGCTCCCTCAATCTAAATGGCTTTTCCGCCACGAACCGGACCAGTATAGAATACCCATGGCAAGATTGGCGGGGGATACGTCTCGAAGAGATGAAGCGCACTATCTTCGACGCCTATCGCCGTCGCTCTTGGTTCCATCCGCCGCACAAGCGGCGCCCTTTTGTCTTAAACGCCGAAGAACTTGCCACCATCTACCACTTCCCCTCAAGTGTTGCCTCAACCCCGACCCTTAAACGGATCCAGTCGAAGCGCGCCGAACCACCAGTGGATCTGCCCGTCGGCTAAACTCATGCTTAAGCTTGCAAGATACTTTAAACCGAAATACTACTTTACCATCGCCGCGGCAGTGCTGGTTGTCGTCTTACTGCTTGCGGCACCACCGCGCAACTTCCCGGATCACACCCTCTTCACCGTTCAGGAAGGTTGGAACGTTAGTGAGACAACCCAAGCCCTCTTGGATAAGGGCTTTATCGATTCGCCGCTCCTCTTCAAATTGGCCTTTCGTATGCAGGGGGCGGCTAAGGTAATCATCTCCGGTGACTACTTTTGGAATAGACCCAAGAGCATTTGGAGTTTGGTCGGCGATTTGGCTAGTGGAAATTACGGTCTTGAACTTGTGCGGATAACCATACCCGAAGGGGTCACCGCACGCCAAATGAGCAAGATTATCAAACAACGTCTGCCTGATTTTGACGAAGAGGCCTTCGTAAGTGAAGCCGAACCGCTCGAGGGCTATCTTTTTCCAGACACTTATTCCTTCCCCCCGACGGCCGATGCCGACCAAGTCCTCTCACTTTTACATAGTAACTTCGACCGCAAAATTGACCCTCTAAAACGACTAATCGCCGACTCCGGCCGATCACTTAAGCAGATTGTGATCATGGCCTCTCTGGTGGAGAAGGAGGCCTCGCTCTCGGACGTGCGTCGAGAGATTGCCGGCATTCTTTGGAAACGATTGGATAACGGCATGCCGCTCCAAGTGGATTCCGTCTTTCCTTATATTATAAGTAAAAACACTTTTGAATTAACGATTAAAGACCTCAACTCTGATTCCCCATACAACACTTATCGGTATCGAGGATTGCCACCCGGGGCAATTTCCAACCCCGGACTCGATGCTATTATGGCGTCTCTCGAGCCGGCCGACACTCCTTACTGGTACTTCCTCTCTGATCGTCGCGGTGAGACGCATTACGCCGTCGACTTCGAAGAGCATAAGCTCAACAAGGCTCGCTATCTACAGTAATGACTAAAGTTTTCGTCGGTCTATCGGGTGGGGTGGACTCATCGGTGGCCGCGGCGCTACTTAAGCACCGCGGTTATGAGGTGACGGGGGTGTTTATCAAGATCGACATCGGCCCAAGTTGTGATTGGCGCGGCGACCGGCGTGAGGCCATGCGCGCCGCCGCTCGACTGGAGATACCCTTCCTCACTCTCGACTTAACCCAAGATTATAAACTTCTGGTGGTGGATTACCTTTTGGCAGAGTACCGCGCCGGTCGCACTCCTAATCCGGACGTGATGTGCAATAAGGCGATCAAGTTTGGGGTATTCTTCGAAGCGGCGCGCCGCGCCGGCGCCGACTACATCGCCACCGGGCACTATGCTCGAATCCAAAACGGCTCTCTCTTGACGGCGAAAGATGAGGCGAAGGATCAAACCTACTTCCTCTGGTCTATTAATCCGGTTGTCTTACCCTCCTGTCTTTTCCCGATTGGTGAGTATCGTAAATTTCAGGTTAGAAATTTGGCTGAAAAATTCGGCCTCCCGAACGCCTCAAGGCCGGACAGTCAGGGCTTGTGCTTCTTGGGCGAGATAGACTTCAAAGATTTCTTGGCTGAATTTCTACCATTTAAGATGGGGAAGGTGCTTGATGCCAAGGGGCAGGTAATTGGTGAGCATCGCGGCGCGCACTTATACACCATCGGCGAGCGTCACGGCTTCACTCTAATTAAAGGACGGGGAGAGAAGACAGCGCCCCATTTCGTGGTTAGTAAAAATATTGAACGCAATGAGATCGTCGTCGCAGAGCGCGAGGAGCTTACCAATTGGCAAGCGAAGACCGCTACCCTCTCCTCGACTAATTGGTTCTGCAATCCACCTTTGTTTTCGAAGAATTATTGGGCGAGAATACGTTATCGGGCTGTGCCGGTTAAATGCCAGGTTTCAATTGCAGAGAATAATTTAGCCACCGTAGAATTTGCCGAACCGCAGGATGCCGTAACTCCCGGCCAATCTTGTGTTATCTATAACGGCGCCGAATGCCTCGGCGGTGGCGTGATTGTTGCTGTGGGTGCGAGCAAGGAATAGTTGTAAAAAGGGTGTTAAAGCAATACAATAACTTCCAGCTCATGAAAACAACTTTGAAGATAAGAGGCTCGGCCGGTCGCAAGGTGATCGACGGCAGTATCCGGGTTAACGGTTCGAAGAACGATGCCGTTCAGGCGGTGGCCTCAAGCTTCCTCTTCCAAGACGGTTTGACGCTTGAGAACTTGCCGGCGATTGATGATATAGACAAAATGCTTGAACTTGCCAAACTTCTCGGCGCGAAGGTTGAGCAAACTGACCACAACGTGACTATCACCGCCCCGAAGAAACTTCTACAGAATGGCGAATTGGATAAAAAGATTGCCAAGCACATCCGCGCCTCAATCCTCTTCACTGGCCCACTCCTCGCTCGTTACGGCGAGGTAACCTTCCCTCATCCCGGGGGCTGTGTAATCGGCGCGCGGCCGATCGACTTCTTTCTCGATGGCTTTAATCGGATGGGGGCAACCGCAACCGAGAGTGGCGATGGCTATATGATCAAGGCGCCGCCGGGCGGCTTGAAAGGTGCAAAAATTTTCTTCAAAAACCAAACCGTCACCGGCACGGAGACCTTCATGATGACGGCGACGCAAGCTCGTGGCGAAACCATGCTAAAGAACTGCGCCATAGAGCCGGAGGTAGAGAATCTGGGACAATTTTTAATTAAGGCCGGAGCCAAGATCGAGGGCCTGGGAACGCCAACCTTGACGATCACCGGCGGCGCTACCTTACAATCAGCTGATCGTTACTTCATATTGCCAGACAGAATCGAGGCGGGCAGTCTCGCCATTCTCGGGGTGCTTCTGGCTCGTTCACTTACCATTACCGATTGTCGCCCGGATCATCTCGAGGCGCTACTTGGAGTATTTGAAGAAATGGGGGTTGAGCTCACCACCACCGACTCGAGCATCATGATCCGCGAGAGTGAAAAACCATTGCGTGGGGTGAAGGTCAAAACACACGAGTACCCCGGCTTGGCCACTGATCTCCAGGCACCGCTCGCGGTACTCCTTACGCAGGCCGAAGGGGAGAGTGAGATTGTGGAGACGATCTTCGAAAGTCGCTTCGGCTATGCCGAAGCGCTGGCGAAAATGGGCGCCAAGGTTGAACTTTTAAATCAATCGCGACTTAAGATTGTCGGCCCGAGCGCGCTTCGGGGTGAAACCTTGGTGAGTCCGGATCTTCGGGCCGGATTGGCCTACCTCCTCGCCGGTTTAACTGCCACCGGCGAGACGACAATTTTAAACGTGCATTTCATTGATCGTGGTTACGAACAGGTTGACAAACGTCTCGCCGCTTTAGGATTGGACATTTTGCGCGAAGAGGGTTAGTTTGTGTCTATGCCTTTCTTCGTCCGTAAAATGGGAATTGATCTCGGCACGGCCAATACCTTGGTCTTCATCCCTCATCAAGGGGTTGTTTTGAACGAGCCGTCGGTGGTTGCCATCTCAAGCAATGATCGGAAAGTGCTCGCTGTCGGTCTTGAAGCCAAAGACATGATCGGCAAAACGCCCGACAATATCAACGCCTACCGTCCGATGAAAGACGGCGTTATCGCTGATTACCGAGTAACGGAGATTATGCTTCGCTACTACATTAGTAAGGCACTGGGGAAATTTAATTTCTGGAAACCAGATGTGATGATCAGTGTGCCGGCCGGCGTAACTTCCACTGAGCGACGGGCGGTGATCGAGGCCGCTGTGCGCGCGGGCGCGCGCAATGCCTATGTGGTGAAGGAGCCAATCCTGGCCGCGATCGGCGCTGGCATTCCCATCTATGAAGCGCGCGGCCACATGATCGTCGACATCGGCGGTGGCACAATCGATGTGGCCGTCATCTCGCTCGGTGGCATTGTGGCCTCCACTTCCGTGAAGTGTGCCGGTAATCGCTTGGACCAAGCCATCGCCGATCATATTAAAAAAACCTTCAATCTCGCCATCGGCGACAAGACGGCCGAAGAAGCCAAGATCGCCATCGGTTCGGCTGTGCTCGTTGAAGATGAATTGACCCACATCATTAAGGGGCGGGACTTCGTGAGTGGGTTACCCCGCTTCACCGAAGTGAAGACAAATGAGCTCGTGCGCGCGGTCGACCGTGAGCTCAAGGAGATGATCTCGGCGATCAAGGTTGTGTTCCAAGACACGCCGCCGGAGTTGGCTTCAGACATTATCGATTACGGTGTCCTGCTCACCGGCGGGTCTTCACAATTGCGTAATTTTCCGGAATTGATCTACCGGCAACTCGGGGTGAAGGCGATCCTTGCCGATGATCCGCTCTTCTGTGTGGTTAAGGGCACGGGCGTGGCGCTTGAGCACTTGGCGGTGTACAAGCGCTCTATGCTCATGGCGAAGAAATAAGCCCATGTCTCTCGTTGATTTGCAGCATCATGCCTACCTGTTTCTGGGTGACAGGGGGAGACTAGGTGAATTAACTAGAGAATTTGTAGAATCATGTAGCAAAGGCACGGGTAGCCTTAAGCCGGAAGTGCTCTGGCAAGAAACGGAAAGTTTCCAAATTGTCGATAGTCGTGAGGTGGCGCGTCAGCAGTCGGTGAAGGTTCTCCCGGGTGGCAAGCGCTTTTTTGTCATAATTTTCGAAACGATCACTTTGCCGGCCCAACAGGCCTTGCTTAAGGTGCTTGAAGAGCCGAACGTTGGAAATCATTTTTTTCTAATCTGTGATCCGAATAATTGTGAACTTTTACCGACGCTCAAATCTCGTTGTCAGATTGTGAAAGGAGATACAGTAACGGAGGGTGACGAGGAGAAGAGGGCCGCGGCGCGTCGCTTTCTCGCCGCCCAGCCGCAAGAGCGCTTGGCGCTAACGAGCGAGATCGAGCGGCGAGAGCTCACCATGCTCATCCACGCCATTGGCAAATTGTGCCGCGGTAAATTAAAGGCAAAAGAAGATGAGTGGGTAAGAGAAACGGCCGAGACCCTCGTCTCCCTCGATCTCTCGTTCATTGACTCCTCGATGCCACCCAAGCTCTTGGCCGAGCATCTTTCCCTCGTCTTACCAATCTGGCCGAAGTGAGGTTGCTCGTCATCGTTCTTTGTAATATCATAAGAACACTATGGCCTACAATTTAACTGAGTTTAAAAAGCGTCTTGGGGAAATCGAAACAAGGTTGAAAGAGGAGCAGCAAAGCATCCGCACTGGGCGCGCTAACCCGTCCATTCTCGAGTCGGTGTGGGTCAACGCCCACGAGGCCAAACTCTCGCTCAAGCAATTAACCTCAATCACCATTGAAGGTGTCCGCTCGCTCCGTCTTGAACCTTGGGACAAGAGCCAGATCAAAGCCATCGAAACCGCCATCATCAATGCCAACCTCGGCCTCTCAACCACAGTCGACGGCGCCGGCATTCGCGTAATTTTCCCCGAGCTCACCTCTGAGAGCCGGGAGAAGTTGGCCAAGATCGTCCGCGGCCAGTTGGAGGAGTCGCGCGTGGCCTTGAGGCAATCGCGCGATAAGGTCTGGTCTGAAATACAATCACTTGAGAAAAAGGGTGAGCTCTCCGAAGACGATAAGTTCCGTGCCAAAGAAGAGTTGCAGAAGTTGGTCGACGAATGTAACAAGAAGCTCGAAGCCCTGACCGAGAAGAAGGAGCAAGAAATCGCAAATTAAAGCTCGCGAATGTCTATCATAATCTTTCTCCTCGTCCTTGGTATTCTCATCTTCTCCCACGAGTTAGGGCATTTTTTAGTCGCCAAATGGTGCGGCTTCCGCGTGGACGAATTTGGCTTGGGCTTCCCGCCGCGAATCTTTAGTTTCAAACGCTCCGGCACTGTCTACTCGATCAACATCATCCCTTTCGGCGGCTTTGTCAAAATTTATGGCGAAGATCCGGAAGGGGAGAAGAATGAGGATCCGGGGTCCGTTGGTAAGAGTGACGAGACTCCGATGTACAAGCAGGGCAAGTGGCGCCAGGCGGCGACCTTATCTGCCGGCGTTATCTTCAACTGGCTTCTAGCCTGGCTCCTAATCGTGGCCACCTTGGTAACAATTGGCCTACCGATCGCCAAGTCTTCAGTCCCTGACAATTATGAGCTCCGGGACGTCAAATTGGTGATCGTCTCGACTTTGCCCGGTTCACCGGCCGCCCAAGCCGGCCTTGAGTCGGGTGATATTATCGTGGCTTTCCGTTCTCGCGCTGAGCCAATCCGCGACCTCTCACCGGAGGCAATCGGCCAATTTACCTCAAGTCGCGCCGGTCAGGAGATGGTTATAAGTTACATCCGCCAGACGCCCGGGGTTAAGGACACAATCAATGAGGTTGGGGCGGTGCCGGTTACCGGTCTCGTGCCCGAACAAGGTGAGCGGGCGGCGATTGGGGTGGCTCTCGAGTCGGTCGGCACTTTGAAATTGCCGATTTTCTCGGCCATTATCTTCGGCACCGAGTCGATCGGTCGTTTTACCTACCTCACGGCGGTAGGGCTCTTTAATTTCTTCGCCCAGATTTTCCACGGGGAAACGGCGGTGCTTAGTCAGGTGTCGGGGCCGATTGGCATCGCTTCGCTCACGGGCTCGGCGGCGGCTCTCGGCCTCGGACATCTCATCTTCCTTATGGCTGTTATTTCCATCAATTTAGCTTTGCTTAACCTCTTGCCTATCCCGGCGCTCGATGGCGGACGCCTGCTCTTCCTCCTCATCGAGGCCGTTAAAGGTTCACCGATTAAACCCAAGTTTGTGAGAATAGTTAATCTCATCAGTTTCATCCTACTCCTTCTCCTCATGGCTTTAGTAACCTACGGTGACATCCTCAAACTTTTGAAATAAAAAACGCCCCGGACCATTACAGTACAGGGCGACGATCTCGCTCCAAGCCGTGAGCACTTTGCCAGAGCGGCGCGGCATTATATGTCTGTATGTTCAAATTGTCAACCCTAGATTGGACAACGGTCGTTTTTTGGCTTAAGATGGCGGGCATGCATCAATCTGAATTGTTCACTCAAATTAGGCGAGAGGCCCCAAGCGACGAGATGGCCACGAACGCCGAACTCCTGATCCGCGCCGGTTTCGTCCACAAGGAGCTCGCCGGCGTTTATTCCTATCTTCCCCTTGGCTATCGTGTTCTCATGAAGATCGCCAACCTTGTGCGTGAGGAGATAACCCATTCCCTCGGCGCCCAAGAGGTCTTAATGTCTTCTCTCCATCCACTCGAAAATTACCAGAAGACCGGGCGCGATAAGATCGACGTTCTCTTTCACACCGAGCTCTCAAGCGGTGGCGAGCTCGTCTTGGGTCAAAGCCATGAGGAAATCGTCGTTCCCTTGGTGAAAGGTTTCCTCACTTCCTACCGCGATCTCCCACTTGGGGTGTTCCAAATCCAAACCAAGTTTAGGAATGAGAAACGCGCTAAGTCTGGCCTCATGCGCGGCCGCGAATTCCTCATGAAGGATCTCTACTCCTTCCATCAAAATGAAGCAGACTTCGATAGTTATTACGACAAGGTTCGCGCGGCCTATACCCGAATTTTTGAAGCAGTAGGACTCGGCGACACGACCTATTTCACTTACGCTTCGGGTGGCACCTTCTCCGACTATTCCCACGAATTTCAGACACTAACCGAAGCCGGCGAAGACAACATCCTCGTCTGTGAGAAGTGCCACTTAGCGGTAAACGAAGAATTCACCGAGAAGCAAACCACTTGCCCGGGCTGTGAGGCGCCTTTTGCCAATCTTGAGAAGCGTCGCGCGCTCGAGGTGGCAAACATCTTTCCCCTGAAAACCAAGTTTTCCTCCGCCTTCAGTCTTACTTATCGAGACGAGCAAGGGGAGGAGAAACTCGCGATTATGGGTTGCTACGGGCTTGGTATCAGCCGTTTGCTGGGCGCTATCGCCGAAATCCATTCGGATGATAAGGGGCTCATCTGGCCGGAGAAAGTGGCCCCGTTCAAGGTCCACCTACTCACTTTCGGCGAGGCGAAAGACCCCAATGTCTTAGAGCGAGCGGAAAAGCTCTACGATAAATTAACAACCGATGGCCATGAAGTGCTCTGGGACGACAGAGAAGTTTCTGCCGGGGAAAAGATGGCCGGCGCCGATCTCATTGGTCTGCCTTATCGCATTGTCATTTCCCCGAAAACTCTCGCCGAGAGTAAGGTCGAGCTCAAACTTCGTCGTGAGTCGGATGTTAAGTTGATTCCTGAAGACAAACTATGCAACTACCTTGGTTAAAAAATTTTTATGATCTGTCGGCCAACGACATCGGCATTGACCTGGGCACGGCCAATACCTTGGTCTACGTTAAGGGACACGGCGTGGTTATCGCCGAGCCGTCGATCGTAGCCGTTAACCAGAAGACGGGCCGGATCGTGGCCGTGGGTAACGATGCTAAGCAGATGGTTGGTCGTACGCCTTCGCATCTCGAGATCATCCACCCCTTGATCGATGGTGTAATTTCAAATTTCGAAATCACCCAAGAGGTCCTATCCTACTTCCTCCGTCGGGTGGAGAAATTGAAGCCTAAGAAATTCTTCCGCCCGCGGGTAATCATTGGCACACCCTCCGGAGTTACCAACGTGCAGGTGCGCGCCGTGCGCGACGCCGCGCGCCAAGCTGGCGCGCGTCATGTGCATGTGGTGCTTGAGCCGATGGCCGCGGCCATCGGCATTGGTTTGCCGATCAAGGAACCGATCGGCAACCTGATCGTTGATGTAGGCGGCGGCACTTCCGACATTGCCGTGATCTCTCTTAGTGGCATTGTCCGCTCGAAGAATCTCCGCGTCGCCGGTGATCATTTAAATCGCGACATCGTTAATTACGTGCGCGATGAGTTTAAGGTGCTCTTGGGGCAGAAGACGGCTGAAGAGGTCAAGATCGCCATCGGTTCGGTTTGGGAAGAGCCGGATAACTTGGAAGCCACTATCCGCGGTCGCGACCTCGTTACCGGTTTGCCGAAGGAAGTGGTCATCACCGATGCCGACATTCGCGCGGCCATCGCCACGTCGATCCATAGTTTGATCGAGGCGATTCGCGAAGTGCTCGAGACAACACCCCCGGAAGTAATTTCTGACGTTATGAATAAAGGGATCGTCTTAGTCGGTGGTGGTGCGATACTTCAAGGGCTCGACAATCTTCTTACTAACGAGCTTAAAATTCCAGTTACCGTAGCCCCAGATCCCTTAACCGCCGTGGCCAGAGGCATGGGGATAATTTTAGAAAACCTAGACGACTATAGAGACATTCTACTACCAGAAGACGATGAGCTATCAATCACTTGAGAAGAAACGCCAACCCTTCCGTTGGCCGGCAATTCTCTTGGTGATTGCCGTTGTCGTCTTAGGGGTCTTCAATTACCGGCCGATTTACAATTTGGGGACCAGACTCGCCACTTTGGTGGCCGGGCCATTTTGGCATTTTAATCTCTCGGTTGAGGATAAGTTAAATTCGGCCAATCAAGATTCGCTCGATGAGTTGAATCGTTTGCGAGCGCTCGCGGTGGACTACGAGCGCTTAGCGGCAGACAACAAGCGTTGGCGAGAAATCTTTGGCAGTTTTGGAGAGGGGACGACCGATCTCCCAGCCGTGGCCAGGGTCTTAACCAGAGAGTCACAATCTCCAACAGGGCTGATCATTGTAGACATCGGACGGACTAATTCTGCCAAGGCAATCTCTCTCGGTAATCTGGTTGTCGCCTCCGGGGGCGTAGCTATCGGCTCGATTACCGAGGTGCTTGACCGAGTTTCCAAAGTCGAGTTGTATTCTGCACCCGGCAAGCATCTTGAGGCCGTGGTTGGAGCAGAGCATCTCCCCGTCGATATCGTCGGTCTTGGCGGGGGTAATTATCGCTTCGAGTTACCGCGCGATCTATCGGTTGAAGTTGGGGACATTATTAGCATGATCTGGGGAGGAAGGGAGCACTCGCTCGGAGTTGTCGGGGTGGTTAATCGCGAGTTACCGTCATCAATCCAAGAAGTATTTTTCCGTCTCCCCATTAATCTTGAAACTTTAAATTCGGTCGAAATCTATGTTCGTTAAGTTAAGTGCTCTAATCTTGGCTTTGCTCGCGGTCTTTCTCTCGCCTTACTGGTGGCTAAGCATCATCTTCATCGTGGGCCTTGTACTCGTGGTGGGGGAGTTCTACCTCCTGCTCATCCCGGCCCTTTTGTCCGACTTGGCCTACAGTTCGTTGGGGGTGGACAGTGGCTTCTTTCCATGGGCCACCGTGGTGCTCATCTTGACTTTGCTGATTACCTCTTGGTCTCGGCTATTTTTGCGTTTAGAATAGAAGGATTCACCATGAAGATAAAAACTAATTGGAATTTGAAGCTACTTTATTCGAGTGACCGTGATCCCGAGATTGAGGAGGATTGTCGCAAAGCCGAAGCGGCACACCAGGCCTTCGCCGGCAAGTACGCCCGACGCTCTGATTACTTAAGCGATGAGAAGCTCTTAGTCCAAGCGCTCGCTGACTATACCGCTTTGAGCGATATGGCCTTGGCCAAACCGATCCTCTACTACAGTTACCGAACCGATCTTGATCGCAGTGATCACGCCGCCGAAGGCAAGCTTAACCTCTTAACGCAACGCTACGCCAAGAGCTCCAATCAAGTCACTTTCTTTACCCTGGCAATTTCTCAGATCAAGCTGGAAGAGCAGGTGAAGTTCTTAAAGAGTAGTCTCCTCGCGCCTTACCGCTATTTTCTCAAAACACTCTTTCGTCACGGTCGGCACCTCCTATCGGAGAGAGAGGAGGTAATCCTTAACCTCAAGCACCTCCCGGCTTACTCGCTCTGGGTTGAAGGGACAGAGAAGCAACTTAGTCGAAGTGTGGTAAAGTGGCGCGGTAAGAAACTCCCTCTGGCCGAGGCAATGGAGACCGTTCGCACTCTTCCCACAGCCGAGCGACACAAGTTGGATCGAGAGATAACAGCCAAGCTTAAAGAACTCGCCCCCTTCGCCGAGAATGAATTGAACGCCATTGTCACGGATAAGAAGATCGAGGATGATCTCCGCGGCTTCTCTTCGCCCGAAGAATCGATCATCTTAGATTATGAGAATGATTCGGCCACGGTTCAAAATCTTGTTTCCGTTGTTAGCCGTAATTTCCACCTAAGTCATCGCTTCTATAAATTGAAGGCGAAGATGCACGGGTTGAAAAAGTTGACCTACGTCGACCGCGAGGCCAGGCTACGCCCGAAGCGGAAAAAGGCCATCCCTTTCCCTCAAGCAGTTGGATTGATCCAGTGTGCCCTTCGATCGCTTGACCCGATCTATGGAGCGATGTTCGATCAATTCTTACAAAATGGTCAGATCGACGTCTATCCCAGGGCGAATAAGACAAGCGGTGCCTACTGCTCAAGTCAGGAAAAATTACCAGTCTACATACTACTCAACTACTTACCCAACCTTGATTCGGTGATCACTTTGGCCCACGAGCTCGGCCACGCTTTCCATAGCCGCTTATCAGCCGACAAACAACCACCACTCTATCGGGGTTACAGCACCGCCACCGCCGAGGTGGCGAGCACCTTCTTCGAGAATTTTGTTTTTGAAGAAATCTTCGCCCGCGCCACACCGAGTGGGCAAGTCACCCTGCTCCACGACCGGATCGGTGGAGCGGTGGCCACCATTTTTCGTCAGATCGCCTGCTTCAACTTCGAGTTGGAGTTACATAAGCAGATTAGGGAGCAGGGCACACTAAAGGCCGAGAGTATGGCCGCGCTAATGAATAAGCATATGCAGAGCTACCTGGGACCGGTTTTCGCCCTGAAGCCGGATGATGGCTACTTCTTCGTCCATTGGTACCATCTTCGCCGTTACTTCTACGTCTACTCTTACGCTTTCGGCAAACTGGTTTCCAATGCTTTGTATTCGAAGTATAAAATGAGAGCGGGAGTCGGAGAGATGATCAAGAAGTTTTTACAAGCGGGTGGTAGTGCTTCGCCGGAAGACATTTTCAATGAATTGGGGTTAAACCTAAAGGATCCAAAGTTCTTCGAACTTGGCTTAATTAAAATTGAGGACGATATTGAGCAACTTGAAGGTTTAGTGAAATGAAGCAAATTGATCCAGATGAAATTTTCTTAGACACCTATAATCTGCCCTCGTTTGACAGACAGCAATTTGAGGGTCAAATGGATCGGCCGATTGCCAAGACCACGGTCTATGTCTTGTCGATCATCTTCTGCCTCTTCGGTTTTATTTTTCTCGGTCGTTTGGTGGACTTGCAGGTAGTGCGTGGAGAGGCCCTGGCCGAAAGGAGTGAGCTTAATACCTTGCACCAAACCGTAGTTTTCCCCGAGCGTGGGATCATCTATGATCGCAATGGTGTTGAGTTGGCCTGGAATCGACCCGAACGAGCTTACCTCGATAAGCCCGGTTTAGCCCACGTGCTCGGTTACCTTGGGCGGCAGACCGAGATTGATCAGGAGCTTTACAACTATAGTCCGGGTGAGTTGGTTGGCCGCGATGGAGCGGAGAGGGTTTACAATCGGCAGTTAGCGGGGGAGAAAGGCATTAAGGTTGAAGAGATTGATGCTCTCGGCGCCGTCTACTCCGAGTATCTCTACCGGACGCCCAAGGTTGGCACCAGCTTGCGGCTATCTATCGACTCGGAGTTGCAGAGCAAACTTTTCGAGTACATACGATCAGTGGCTACCAGCCGAGGATTCGTGGGCGGGGCCGGAGTAATACTCGATGTGCACACCGGTGAGCTCCTTGCCCTCACCAATTACCCGGAATTTGATCCGGTGGTAATGAGCCGGGGGAAAGATGTGTTCATGATTGAAAAATGGATCAGGGATGGGAGTAAGCCATTCTTAAATCGAGCCATCACCGGTCTCTATACTCCCGGCTCAATCATTAAGCCGATTGTGGCCACGGCGGCTTTAAGCGAGGGGATCATCTCCCCGGATAAGCAGATCCTAAGCACCGGAGAGCTCGTCGTCCCCAATCCTTATAATCCGGATCTGCCGAGCATCTTCAAAGATTGGAAGGCGCACGGCTGGGTTGATCTCAGGCACGCGCTAGCTGTTTCTTCTAATGTGTACTTCTACGTTATCGGTGGCGGGTTTGGCGATCAGGTCGGTCTTGGTATCAATCGCTTGGAGCGCTACGCGCGCGGCTTTGGCCTAGGCGCTCCAACGGGGATGAACTGGACCGTTGAAGCCAAGGGAGTAATTCCTAACCCGGAGTGGAAAAAGGAATTTTTCGATGATGATGTCTGGCGTCTTGGCGACACCTACCACACCTCGATCGGGCAGTACGGCTTCCAGGTGACGCCACTCCAAATGGCGCGCGCGGTGGCGGCGATTGCCAATGGTGGTTGGCTCGTAACCCCGACGGTGCTCTCGGCGAGTGATCCAGAGCTCACACCGCTCTTGCCCAAACCGCGGCCGCTTGAGTCCTGGATATTGAGAGACGCTCTGGGGATCGTGCGCGAGGGGATGCGCCTGGCCGTGACCGAAGGCACGGCCGGGGGCTTGAACATCTCAAGTTTGGCCATCGGGGCGAAGACCGGCACCGCCGAGCTCGGCTTCACCAAGGCGAAGGTTACCTCTTGGGTTACCGGTTTCTTCCCCTACGACAACCCGCGCTACGCCTTCGTGGTGACCATGGAGCGAGGGCCAAGCTCGAACGGGATTGGTGGCGTCTATGTGATGAGGCAGTTCTTTGATTGGCTCGGAGTCAATCATCCGGAGTACATTAACTAATTGACCTTTTACTTAAAGCAGGATAATATACCTTGATAATTGTAAATTATGGACACTGAAAAGCACTACTTAAGCCAAGGGAAAGTTGAAGAGTTGAGAAAGGAGTCAGAAGAGTTAAAGATGGTTAAACGCCGCGAGATCGCGGAGCGGTTGGAATTCGCCAAATCCCTCGGCGATTTATCTGAAAATGCCGAGTTTCATTCAGCTCGAGAAGAACAGGCTGTAATCGAAGATCGAATTAATGAGATTGAGAGTCTCCTGCGTTCTTCAGAGATTCTGGCCGACCGTAAGACCACCACGGTTGGTGTTGGCTCCAGTTTGACCATTAAGCGAAGTGATAATAAGGAAGAAGCAACTTACAAGATTGTTAGTCCTGAAGAAATCGACGTGTTGAGTGGTCACATTTCTTATAAATCGCCACTTGGCTCTGTTTTGATGAACCGGAAGAAGGGGGAGGAGATTACCGTGAACACCCCGCAAGGTGAAGTCTCTTATAGTGTGATTAAAGTTTTTTAATGAAAAATGGCGTCATTGGAAGAAATTAAAAAGGAGCGCCTGGAGAAAATATCGAAACTTCGCTCCGAAGGTGTAGAAGTTTACCCAATTGAAGCGAATCCGGATTACTCGCTTCAAAAGGTGGCCGAGCTTTTCTCGAAATTGAAGAACCGTAATCGTGATCTGGTGGTTGCCGGGAGAGTCTGGGGTTGGCGTGGCCAAGGGGGACTCATCTTCCTCGATCTTGTCGACGGGACCGGTAAATTCCAGATCGTTTTTAAACTTAATGAGA
>Ga0210057_1000951_pt1 | contig 45967 bp, 39 predicted proteins | sample CryGeyCG2114_010_2_FD_183968 | JGI IMG/M metagenome (GOLD analysis project Ga0210057, IMG submission 183968) | Groundwater microbial communities from aquifer - Crystal Geyser CG10_big_fil_rev_8/21/14_0.10 (SPAdes) (version 2) | ecosystem: Environmental > Aquatic > Deep subsurface > Groundwater ...
TCAGTCAAGCAAAAAAATCATTCTTGATTCCCGCTCTTGCACCGATCCTGTACAATATTGCAATTATTGCTTGTATTACTTTGTTTTCTGAGTCACTTCATCTTCTTGCACCAATTCTTGGCGTTGTGGTGGGGGCGCTCGTCTTCTTTGTCATTCAAATTCCCGTCTTTTATATTGCAGGATTTAGTTATGTACCGGTACTCAAGCATTTTAAAGAGTCGATGCGATTTTTCCGTACTGCTGCGCCTCGAATCATGACAATAATTGTTGCGCAGATTGATGCTACCGTCGATTTGACCCTTGCAACTCTTCTTGGTCCAGGTTCATATACGGTTTTTTACCTTGCACAACGACTACAACTTCTTCCTGTTTCTGTCGTGGGAATGGCATTTGGTCAAGCCTCTCTTCCATATCTATCTGACATGTATCAAGAAAAGAAATATCGAGAATTTAAAGATATTATTGTTACGTCGATTTTGAACATCTTTTACTTTACTATTCCTGCTGCTGCTTTTTTGATTATTACTCGTACTCCCATGGTGCGATTGTTTTTTGGCGCTGACAAATTTGATTGGAGCGCAACGGTATTGACTGCGGTAACTCTTTCATATTTTGCAATTTCGCTCCCACTTCACGCGATATATTATTTCTTAACGCGTTGCTTTTACTCAATATTCGATACTAAAACGCCATTTTATGTGAGTGCGATCTCAATTATATTTAGTGCAACGCTGAGCATTCTTTTTACCTTGGTATTTAAGTTTCCCGTATGGTCACTTGCCCTTTCATTCTCCATTACGATGAGCTTGCGATCTCTGGTTCTTATTCTCCTCCTTTATAAGAAGCTTGGTGGGTTCAATATTTTAGCACTCGGAAAGGGCACATTTAAAATAGGAATTGCCGTATTTAATACCACTATTTTGACGTATTTTCTCATGAGACTCCTTGATGGGTTGATATTTGACACAACTCGTACGCTCAATGTATTCATGCTTCTTGGCGTAGGATTTGTATTTTATTCGGCAATATTTTTATTTCTGAGTTGGCTCTTTGGAATAAAAGAGATGTATATTTTGTCAAAAATGTTCTTTAAGGTACGGGAATATCAAAAAAAAATAGTTGAGGTTTATAAAGGTGTTGAATATGGAAGCGAGTAATTATGAATCAAAAAAAAGAACATTTAATCGCGCTTGAAGCGATTCAAAAAAAACTAAAAGGAGGAGCACTTACGTATCGTGAGATTTATGCGGTCATGGATCAGATTGCGACTGAACGGCTCGGAGATATTTTGACCACATATTTTGCAGCGGCTGGTTTTAGCGAAGGATTTACTCCGGACGAACTCTTTCATCTTACCAAGGCAATGGTTGAGACAGGGGAAAAGCTCAATTTTCCTGGCATTGTGGCAGACAAACATTCTATTGGTGGAATTGCAGGAACTCGTACTACAATGATCATCGTTCCCATTATTGTTGCAGCTGGATTTACCATTCCAAAAACATCTTCACGCGCAATTACTTCTCCCGCAGGAACAGCTGATGTGATGGAAGTTCTTGCAAAAGTAAATTTCTCTCCTGAACAGGTAACCAAAATCGTTCATGAGGTTGGTGGATGTATTATCTGGGGTGGACATTTGGGAATAGCTCCTGCAGATGACGTGATCATTCGGATTGAAGAGCCGTTATCTTTTGAGTCATATGACAAATTTATAGTGTCGATCATGGCAAAAAAAGTAGCCGCCTCGACTAACCACTTGGTAATTGATCTTCCTATCGGAAAGACCATGAAAATAAAATCAGAAAAAGATGCACTTATTGTCAAGCGTAAATTTGAGCAAATATCTGAGAAATTTGGCATCAAAGTAGTTGTCGATATTAATCATACCCATGAACCAGCAGGATATGGGATTGGACCAACTCTTGAGGCTATTGACGTTATGAAAGTTCTTGAGCAAGATAAATCTCGGCCACTTGAGCTTGAAAAACGCTCACTCAGGCTTGCTGGTATTCTCCTTGATCTTTGTTATAAAACACAAAGAATTAAGAAGGATGGTACCAAAGAAGCTCAGTTGCTTCTTGGAAATGGGAAAGCCCTTGAGGCATTTAGAAAAATTATCAAAGCTCAATACGGAGATCCAGATGTCACGTGGAAATCAATTGAAACTGCTGAGCACCAAAAAAAAGTCTATTCGGACAAATCTGGTACAATAATGAGTATAAACAACTACCATTTGAACGCCATAGCAAAAATTCTTGGAGCGCCAAAGGATCAAAAAGCAGGCATAGAATTATTAGCAAAGAGAAAAGATTATATGTCAGCTAAACGTCCATTAATGACATTCCATTCATCAAGCGAACAACGTCTCTCAGAGGCAATTGACACCGTCGAATCGTTTCCCATATTTATTATTCAATAGTCACCTATGAAAAAATTCCTCATCCTTATTATTATTTTTCTCATTGTTGCGCTTGGTGGTTATTTGTTTTACCGAGAAGGAACTTTGGCAGTCAACAGTAAATCTGAAAAGTCACTTATTTTTGTGGTAGATCCGGGAGAAAATCTCGATTCAATTATCAATAATCTTTCGAAAGCGGGTCTTATCCGCAATCGCATAGTGTTTTATTTGGTAGTTAAACAGCTTGGGATTGAACGAGAGATTCAAGCGGGAGATTTTCGACTATCCCCCTCTATGAACGCATACGAAATTGCTGATGAATTTACCCATGGAACGATTGATATTTGGGTCACCGTTCCAGAAGGATTACGGAAGGAAGAAATTGCTGAGATAATGTCAAAAACATTTGATATTTCTGAAACAGAATTTAACACACTTGCTGATGAAGGGTATCTCTTTCCAGATACCTATCTGGTCCCAAAAAATCCTGAACCAGAACAAATTATTGCGTTAATGCGATCAACGTTTGAATCCAAATATACTGAAGAAATGCGCACACAAGCACGTGCAAATGGTTTAACCGATGAAGAGGTACTCATCATTGCCTCAATAGTCGAACGTGAAGCGAAGTTCGACCAAGACCGCACCCAAGTTGCAAGCGTCCTCCTTCGAAGATACCGAGAAGAGTACCCTCTTCAAGTTGATGCAACAATTCAATATGCACTTGGGTATCAATCAAATGAAAATCGATGGTGGAAAAGTTCAATCACCTTTGAAGATCTTAAAAATACATCAAAATACAATACGTATAAATATCCAGGACTTCCCCCAACGCCAATAAGCAACCCCGGAATTTCCTCAATACAAGCTGCTGCAAATGCAGATGAAAATACCCCATATATCTTCTATGTTTCGGAACCAAATGGAACGACTCATTTTTCGAAAACGTTTGAAGAGCATCAAAGGAATATTGAGAAGTATTTGAGGTGACATATGTAATATGATTTTTAAAAAATCTCAACGTGGTTTCACTCTCGTTGAATTAATTGTAGTAATAGGAATTATTGGTATTTTAGCAACTCTAGGAATTGGCTCATACACCAACATTCAAAAAAATGCTCGTGTTGTTAAATCTCTTTCAGATTTGACCGATATCAAAAAGGCACTTCTTCAACTTGAAGTCGATTCAAACAAATTACCAGGAAATATTCCAACATCTCCGTGTGTACAAAATCCCGAAACATTCCTCAATACGTGCGCCGCTGGTCTTTTGTGTAATTCAGGGAGTTTCTCAAATTGGAGCGGCCCCTACATTGAAGGGAATCTTCTGGATTTTTGGGGACGGTCTTATTATTTTGACCCTGATTATCGCTGTAGAAGCTATGTGAAAGGGTGTGAAAGCGTCCCAAATAATACCACTGTTCGTGTAGTCCAAACTTTAGGCAATGATGGTATTCAAGGATATGGAGATGGAGACACGAGAGATACTGATAATGTCGTGTTGATTCTCTGCAGATAGCTTTTTTATCAGATCTCTTTTTCCTGCTGAAACCGCTCAGTAATAATTTCACGAGGCTTTGACCCTTGCGCTGGTCCGACATACCCCGCTTCATGAAGTTCATCAAGAATTCGTGCAGCGCGCGCATATCCGACGCGCAGTTTGCGCTGAAACATCGAAGCTGATGCTTTATCTGCTTGCGAGATAAGCTCTACCGCTTGATCAAATAGTTCGTCTTGGCTGTTTGATCCTCCTCCAGCTGCACCAGGAATACCACCTAATCGTGGTTTATCTTGTTCGGTGATTTCTTCAGTGTACTGGACAATTGGCACTTGAGATTTGAGGAATTTGACTACATCTCCCACTTCTTGCTCAGTCAAATATGGTCCCTGAATACGACGAGGCTTTGCCTGATCTGGGGGAAGATAAAACATATCTCCGCGACCCAAAAGCTTCTCCGCTCCCGGCATATCAATAATGACCCGTGAATCAATCATTGACGAGACATTAAAGGCGATTCGGGTTGGAATATTTGCCTTCATAAGGCCCGTAATAACATCAACAGATGGTCTTTGCGTTGTCAGAATAAGGTGAATCCCTACCGCTCGCGCTTTTTGTGCGATGCGTGTAATAAGATCTTCCACATCATTTGCGGCGTACATCATAAGATCAGCAAGTTCATCAATCACAAAAATGATATATGGTTTTCGCTCAATTCCCTCAATTTTATTGAATCCCTCCAGATTTCTGACCCCAGCTTGTGCGAGTTCCTTATATCGGGCTTCCATTTCCCCTACTGACCAACGAAGCGCTGAAACTACTTTGCTTGGGTCGGTAATAACATCGGTGAGTAGATGAGGCGCACCATTATATTGCACCATTTCAACCTGTTTTGGATCAACAAGAATCATTCGAAGCTCATCCGGACGTGTTCGCATCATGAGCGTTGTGATCCATGCATTCAACATGACAGATTTTCCTGAACCAGTTGTACCAGCAATCAAAACATGGGGCATTCCGGCCAAACTTGCCGAGCGCTGCTCTCCCGATACGTCAAGACCAAGTGGCACCACAAGTGGATCTCCCCCTTTTTGAGAAAGGGGACCGGATGTCATAAGCTGTCTCAAGGTGACCAATTGTGGTTTAATATTTGGAATTTCGATTCCAACAAGAGATCTTCCAGGAATGGGCGCCTCAATGCGGACGAGCCCCGTCGGAGCGGCAAGTGCAAGCGCAAGATCATTTGAAAGTGCGGTGATTTTTGAAAGTTTTGTACCCATCGTAATCTCGATAGCATATTGCGTGACCGTTGGACCAAAATTTACCTCAGCTACACGAGTACGGATACCAAAACTGTCGAGCGTTTTTTCGATAATATGGGCATTTCCTTTCACATCTCCACGATCTGCGTCTCCTTGTTTCACTTCATTCAAAAGAGTATTTGGTGGATACACCCAAGTAGATGAATTGCTTTGTTTTATTGGTTTTATTGACAAATTTCCCTCAAGCATTGCTTTTGCAGCAATTGCTTTTGCAGGCGTCTGTGGTTGAGAGGCAGCAGGTTGCGGCTTATTGAGAATGGTATGATCACGAATAAAGCCATCACTTGATTTGTCTGATTGTTCACGAGTATCCTTTGGCTTTCCTTTATTACTCATTGCGATTTTCATGAGCTTGACAATCGGTGACGTAAATTTTTGAAGGGTTACCACCATAACATCAATTGAGGTATCGAGAAATAAAATAAATCCAATGATAAATGACACAAGTAAAATTGAAAGTGATCCAAGTGGGGTGAAATCAAGAGATAAATTGTCATATATTGATTTACCAACGATGCCTGACCGAAAGAGTCCCAGAAGCGCTATAAGGAGAATGAGCGATCCGACCGTGACGTTGAATCGCACAAACTTGAGTTTTTTTGTGTTAAAAAAATGTCCAGAAATAAGAAATATGATAAACGGAATAAATATTGCCAAACCGCCAAACAACTGTAGAATCTGATCATTCACCTGTTTCAGTACCTGACTCCTACTTGCTGATGAAAACAACTGTGAAAATGAAGCAAGAATAATGATTCCGATTATAATCAGAAAAAAACCAAGAATATTAAAAAATGTTTTATTATTGACTGAAAATTTAGAATACCACTGTTTTTTTCTTCTACCCATTACAGTTTACAAAAATAAATAACATACAACATATAACTATTTTGCGACATATTTCTAAAACCTGTTACATGAGGATAATCTCATCTTATCACGCAGAGCAATGTATGTAAATATGAGAGAGAACGCGTATTCTCAAAATTAAGATTTAATAAGTATTCCAGCAATGAAAGCCAACACTCCTGCAATCACCTTCATTTCTATATTTTTCCACTCCTTCAAAAAAACAATTCCAAACAGTACCGATAAAATTACTTGAGATGTAAGGAGCACTACAACGACGCCTTTATCTGGTGCATTTTTATATGCCAAAAATGAAAACACCATATAGAGTGAGCTCGTCCCACTTGCAAAAAATAGATTGTAAACAGTACTTTTTAAATGAGTTCTTAACGGTGCATAATCTTTTTTAATGGTATTGAAATAGATAACAAATATGATGAAGGCCGTGCCAAATGAAGTAATCAATAAATATGCAGCGGCACTTATCGTCGAAGAAACCTGAGCACTTCCTACTTGAAATAAAGCAAATAGCATCGCTGATAGAATAATATAAACAACACTTTTATTTAAAGATATTTTTCCTTTTTTATATTGAATCATAATAATTGCGGTAAGAAGAATGATCATGCCGACAACTTGTTGTATTGAAAAAGTACTATTTAAAAAAAGAACTGAAAGAATACCTCCCCAAATGAGAATTGATGAAAAAATAATCTGGGTCACACCTGCATCAAGTTTTTTCTGTCCGGCAAAATAAACAATATTACCAACTACAGAAGTAATGACAATAAATAATAGAGTGAATAGATTACTTTTCACTCCACTAAAATCAAGCCCTCCCACCAATGGATTAAAAAGTAATACTAATAGTCCGGTAGTAAATGTTAAGAGAAATGAAAGAGTGATGGGCGAAACCGTAACATTGCGACTAAGTAATCTGGTTCCGAGACTATATGTTGCTCGAGAAACTATCGCAAGTACCGTGAGAATTATCCAGTTCATGATTGCTTAAATTGTATATCAAAATACTCATTTTCGTGTGATGAAAGCTACGACAGAACAAATTTCTCAATAAAAAGACGGGGCAAAAGCCCCGTCCTTATTATGGTAATACGTATGTTACCGCGTATGCCTTAGAACCGACGACGAGTGTCTCGTCGTTGTGGCCTACTATTTCGATCTCCTCGATCATAGCTACCTCCGCCTTGACGACGACCATCAGATCCTTGTGGTTGCTCCTGAATCACAATTGGGGTGCCATCAGGCATTGCCGTCATTTGAAGATTGATTCTTCCTTGACTATCGATTTCATTGACCTTAACTTTTACTTTGTCTCCAACTGATACGATATCAGCAGGATCTTTGACAAAGCCTGAGCTCATCTTTGAAACATGAACCAATCCTTCTTTTCCCGGAAGAACTTCGACAAATGCACCAAAGGCCATAAGTCTGGTGACTGTTCCTTCAAACTCTTCACCTGGCTCAATTTCTCGAACCAAGTTTTTAATAAATTCTATTGCTTCAGCGACTTTTGCACGATCTACACCAGCCACCGTCACGAGTCCCTCGTCATTGACATTGATTTCAGTTCCGGTGTTTTCAATGATGCTTCTGATCATCTTTCCACCAGGGCCGATTACGGTGCCAATTAATTCTTTATTCAGCTGAATTTCTTCAATGCTTGGGGCATACTTTGAAATTTCTGCTTTTGGCTGTGAGATTGCTTTGTTCATCACTTCAATAATTTTGAGTCTCGCAGCTTGTGCTCGAGTCATAATCTCGTCTACCATTTCATCGGTGAGTCCATTGTTTTTGACATCAAGTTGTACCGCAGTGACTCCTTCGGTTGTTCCCGTGACTTTAAAATCCATCTCACCAGAGAAATCTTCAATTCCCATAATATCGGTCAAAATGACATAGTTGTCATCTGACACTGACATCATTCCCATTGCAATTCCTGCAACTGGACGTTTGATTGGGACACCTGCATCCATAAGTGCAAGAGAAGATCCACAGGTTGATGCCATTGAAGTTGAGCCATTTGAAGTCAAGACTTCAGACACAATGCGAATAACATACGGGAATTCCTTTTGTGACGGAAGGACGGGAACAAGCGCTTTTTCAGCTAGCGCTCCATGTCCAATCTCACGTCGTGAAGTAAAACCGATGCGACCCGTTTCTCCAACTGAATACAGTGGAAAGTTGTAATGATGAATATACCGTTTTTCCTCTTGTCCATTTGGCCCTTCAATGAGTTGTTCAAGACCGGGTGCGCCAAGAGTGGCAACTGAAAGTACTTGCGTATCACCGCGGGTAAACATTCCAGTGCCATGAGTTCGTGGTAATATGCCAATTTCTGCACTGAGTTTTCGAATTTCATCAATGCCCCGTCCATCAATTCGTTTCTTGGTTTCGATGGTGTTACTGCAGATGAGTTTTTTAGTCAAATAGTCAATTGCATCAGCAATTGCTTTTTCCTCAAAATCTTCTCCGGTCACCTCCACAACTTTTTCTACAATTTTTGCGACATATGATCCATCATCAAACTCTTTTTCAAGCTTGTAAGCAATGACTCCTTGGAGGTCTTCTTTGAAAGCGGTTGTCAAAATCTTTTTCAATTTTTCATCAACAACACTTTCAGATACGACTTCTTTTTCCTGTCCAATATCTTTTCGAATCTGCTCCATCATTTCGATGAGCTTCATGTTCTCTTGTTTTGCCAACTTGATACCATCCTGGATTACTTCATTGGGAAGTTCATCAGAGGCAGTCTCGAGCATCATCACTTTGTTGTCACGATTTGAGGTGACAAACAGATCAAGTGATGACTGAGCATCTTGCGCTTGAGTTGGATTAATGACAAGTGTTTGACGTTCATCAGTATCTCCATTGACATATCCGACACGTGTTCCGGCAACGGGGCCGTTCCACGGAGCAGGACAGGCATGAAGTGCAGCAGATACTGCATTGAGTGCAACAATCTCTGGTGCATGTTCTTTGTCAAGTGACATCAGGGTGATAACCACTTGAAGTTCGCGCCGATATGTTTTTGGGAAGAGTGGTCGAATTGATCGATCAATAATGCGACCTTTCAAAATTGCATCATCGGTCGGTCGCCCTTCGCGCTTCACCCAACGAGATCCCTTGATAATTCCTCCTGCATAGAGGCGTTCGACATATTCCACCTGAAGAGGAAAATAGTCAAGATTCTTGTTTTCTTTTCCAATAGTAATAGCTACAAGAACGCACGTATCGCCCATACAGGCAAATACAGATGATGTCGCGGCTTTCGCCATGGTCCCAAACTGAAGTTTGAGAGTTTTACCATCAACATCGATGGTTTTTTCGTATTGTTTCATAACAATAAATGTGTGGGAAAGAGTTCTGGGAAGATGCGTATTGCAAACGTTACTAACTTTTTGGTAGTAATGAATTTGTGTAACGCGTATCGTCAAGTGAACAACCAGATAGTTATTCAATTAACGTTATACGCTACACACCTCTTTTCGAAGATTCTTTCTTAAATAATAATTATTTCTTGAGTCCTACTTTTTTAATGAGCACCTTGTACCGTTTTTCGTCAAGCTTTTGAAGGTAATTGAGAATTCTTCTTCGTTTTGCAATCACTTTGAGAAGTCCTCGTCGTGAATGATTGTCTTTTTTATTTCCTTCAAGATGACTCGATAATCCAGTAATTTTGAATGAAAGAAGGGCAACTTGTACTTCTGGGGATCCCGTGTCACCTGCTTTTTGAGCAAATGTATCGATTATTTCTTGTTTGCTTTCGGGAAGCTTTGCGGTTGTAGCCATTGTATGTTTATGATTATATCAATTAAAAAATCTGCCTTCTGTAAATAAATTACTTACATTTAAAGCAATGTGAAGAATTATAATTGATACTGAATGAAGTTGCAACCTTGAATTATGAAGTCAGAAAGACGCATCAGACATCGAGTCACGTCCACTAAACTTATTCTTCTCCTTTTTTTGGTGATCAGTTGCATTGTAATAGTATTGTTTGTTCCACCAACACATATTGGTATTGTTCTTACCTTTATCATCATGATGACGCTGATCTCATATATTGTCTCAACATATTTCTTCTCAAAAAAACGCCAGATTATAATTACGTCTTTTGTTCTCATCGCACTTTCCATGAACTATATTCTCGGATTTGAACTCTTCAATACATTGCTCCTTCTATCATTTATAATAGTTGTGGCGAAGCTATTTCCAAATAAAAAACCAAAAATTGAATCAGATGAAAAATAAATATATAACAACCACCACTCCATATGTAAATTCAGATCCACATATTGGATTTGCTCTCGAAATCATTCAAGCCGACGCATGGGCACGTGCGCAGACGCTTTTGGGGAATGAAGTTACATTTAACACCGGGACAGACGAGCATGGTGCAAAAATCTACGAAAAGGCAGTTGAGCAAGGAAAGGATCCACAGACATATGTTGACGAGTATGCAGAAAAATTTAAGCAGTTAAAAGGACTCCTCAATCTTTCCTTTACTAATTTTATCCGAACAACCAATCCTGATCATAAAAAAGCAGCACAAGAATTTTGGACGCGATGTGCAAAAAATGGAGATATATATAAGGATACCTATAAGATAAAGTATTGCGTCGGGTGCGAACTCGCAAAAACTGACTCAGAACTTGAGAACGGAAAATGCCCCCTTCACCCAAATCGTGAAGTTGATATCATTGATGAAGAAAATTATTTTTTCAAATTTTCAAAATATCAAGATCAGCTCCTTAAGCTATATAAAGATCATCCTGATTTTGTTATGCCCGCGCATCGACTGGAAGAAATACGAAATTTCGTGACCGCTGGCCTTGAAGATTTTAGCATCTCTCGACTCAAGGCAAAAATGCCATGGGGAGTCCCGGTCCCCGGTGATGATGAACATGTGATGTATGTCTGGTTTGATGCACTCATCAATTATATTTCAACGCTTGGTTGGCCAAATGACATGGAAAATTTTGAGAAAAATTGGCCAGGAGTCCAAGTTGCCGGAAAAGACAATTTGAGACAGCAATCTGCCATGTGGCAGGCAATGCTTTTGTCCTCAGACCTTCCTCCCTCCAAGCAAATCTTTATTCATGGATTCATCAGCATGAATGGTCAGAAAATTAGTAAATCAACCGGCAATATTGTCGATCCCATTGAGCTTGTTAATAAGTACGGCATTGATGCGACCCGATATTATCTTCTTCGTGAGATTCCAGCGCTTGACGATGGAGATTTTTCGTATGATCGTATGGAACAACTCTATGATGCAGATCTTGCAAATGAGCTTGGAAATCTGGTTTCGAGAGTGACAACCATGGCGGCCAAAGATGAGCTGGAAATAACAATCAAGAACGAATCTCCCGATGAAAGCATTATAAAAATGATTGAAATGTTTGGATTCAATGAAGCCTTGGAACAATTGTGGAATGAAATTAAAGTAATAAATAAAGAAATCAATGATGCGAAACCATGGAGCCTCGAAACCAAGGACCGTAAGAATCATCTGGAAACATGGCTCAAAAAAATTCACAACCTCGGACTCAATCTTGCACCATTTCTTCCCCATACATCGGAAAGAATTATGAAGGTAACATCGGGAAAGATTGAGAAGGTTGAGCCATTATTTCCACGGTTGAAGAAGTGATATATTAGGGATGATGTATTAATCATATGGATGTACAAGAAATAAATTCTACAAACGTACAAGAAAAGAAGGGATTAGGCGCTCATATTTTAGAAAAGTTACAGAGAGTTAAAGATAGAATCCTCCCACATACTCCAATACCAGAACTTGCTACTGCTGAGGTCAATCCAACAATTGGCGATGTTCCAGTAGAGTTTACGACTGCAGCATATAAACCAGAGTTACAGCCTGTTGAAAAAGCAAGACTCTTAAAAATGGGTAAAACAGCAGCCTTGGGTCATGATATCTGGATGCAAAAGAGAGATAAAGTACTCTGGGCACAGTCCTCTCAGGATCCAGATAGTCTCGTAGATTTAGCAGAAGCAAAAAAGCGTTTAGAAACTTCATGGACCCCTTCGAAATGGACACTGTCAAGGAATACAATGGATGCTGAACAAGTTGAGGTAAAAGTCACCGAAACGGACTTAGCCGGTAAGGAAAGACAGGTAGCCTACAACATACGGCCGGTCGATATTTCGAATATATCAGGAGTACTGACGAGACCACACGATGTTAATGACTCAGTTCAGTGGTCTTCAAGCCATGAACCTATTGATTTTGAATCAGTTGAGATTGGGGACCCAGTACAGCAATTTGTTAAACAAGCTTTGAGGGAGAAAGTTGGTGCGCTTGGCTCTGATGAAGACAAGCTACGCCAGAATTTTGGCGTAAGAGAAGATCATAATACTTTAAGTGCCCAAAGAATACTTAATCGTGAGAGCAAACCTTCCACATCGTGGGACCCTGTTTTGATCGGCTCAAAAGATGGCGAAGCATTGGAAATGATTGGTGGAATTCGAGAAGTTATTTCCACTGCAAAACAATTACATTCCGCTCGGCCAGATGCAGAAGCTACAAAAACGTACCTTGAATCAGCAGGATATCAACAAACGTGGACACAATCCCTTACAAGTGTTCGAGAGTAGGCTTTATTACTCATTATCTTCTTTTTCACTCTCGAGCGTTTCTATTAAGTAATGTATAATAAAATTCTAATGAAACGCTGGCTAAACTATCTCAAATTCCACAAGTCTAAACACCTTTCAAAACTCTGGATATTCTCCTTTGTGGGCCTTGGAGGACTTGCCATATTTTGGATTGTGGCAATAGCTATCTACTTCTATATTTTTAAGGGACTTCCCTCTCCCTATTCGCTCAAGGATTACAAAGCGGTACCGATTTCAAGTCAGATTTATGACCGAAATGGCGAACTTTTATACGAAGTGTATCGAGAAGAAAATCGAACGCCAGTCAAATTAAGCACCCTTCCGGACTATCTTATTCATGCAACGATTGCTGTTGAGGACAAGGATTTTTACAAACATGGCGGCGTCTCCCTTGTATCGGGAATTTTGAGAGCAGTAAAAGAAAATGTGCAAAATAGTAGTCTTCAGGGAGGTTCAACTATTACTCAACAACTGGTGAAAAGTGCGTTACTTACTCCTGAACGAACCATTCAACGTAAATTAAAGGAAGTCATTTTAGCATTATCGGTAGAGCAAATTTTTTCAAAAGATGAAATTTTGGAGATGTATTTAAACCAAGTACCCTATGGAGGATCGTCTTATGGCATTGGTCAGGCAGCAAAAACATACTTTGAAAAAACCCCTGACGAACTTGAGCTCCATGAAGCAGCCATGCTTGCGGGGCTTCCCCAAGCACCAACCACTTACTCGCCACACACCAATCCCGATCGTGCAAAAGTACGGCGAGATCATGTCTTAAGAAATATGTTTGAACAGGGCTATATCACTCAACAACAGATTGATGCAGCGCTTAAAAAACCGGTTGTAGTACTTCCCCCAAAAACAATGATCAAGGCTCCGCATTTTGTATTTGAGGTTAAAAAACTCCTCGAACAAGAATATGGACTGAAGCAATTGGAAGAAGGTGGACTGAAGGTTACTACGACGCTGGATCTTCAAATGCAAGAAGAGACGGAAAAAATCGTCCAAGAAGAAATTGCGGACCTTGCACGATATAAAGTGACCAATGGTGCGGTTCTCGTGACCCGTCCTCCAACCGGCGAAATCCTTGCAATGGTTGGATCTGTAAACTATTTTGATGGAGGATCAGGTGCATTTAATGTGACCACTTCAGGTACTCGGCAACCGGGTTCGTCGATCAAACCGATAAACTATGCTGTTGGAATAGATCGAGGAATTGTAACTGCATCAACAATGTTTTTAGACACACCAACCTGCTTTTCAAATCCAGGTCAGCCAAAAGCATACTGTCCAAAAAACTATGACAATACCTTTCATGGACCGGTCCAACTACGGTACGCCCTCGCCAATTCGTATAATATTCCCGCCGTAAAAATGCTTGCATTCAACGGTGTTGAGGACTTCATCGCATCATCATCTGCATTTCTTATTGAATCTTTCAAAGACCCCACTCAATATGGCCTCTCCCTTACCCTTGGAGGCGGCGAAGTTGCAATGACTGAGATGGCACAAGCATTTTCAGCATTTGCCAATCAAGGAAGACCACGAAAGCTGAATTATGTTTTGAAGGTTGAAGATAAATCGGGTAAAACAGTGTATGAATTTAAAGATTACAATTTTGTGCAAGATGTGAAGGAGCCGATTGATCGACCCAACTATCTTTCAATGAAAGCAGAAAAAGCAGTTTCAGAAGGCACTGCATTTATCATTTCACATATTCTTGCAGACAATGGAGCACGAACATCTGCATTTGGTCCAAGCTCAGAGCTTGTGGTAAAAGATCAGACAGTCTCAGTGAAAACCGGAACGACGAATGACTTACGGGATAACTGGACGATCGGATACACCCCAAATTTTGCGGTGACCGTGTGGGTCGGAAACAATGACTTTACCCCAATGGCAGCAGGAATTGCTTCAGGTCTCACGGGAGCATCTCCCATCTGGAATAAAATGATGACCTATCTTTTGGAAAATCAACCAGACCTTCCGCCCGTCAAACCATCCACCGTTGTTGGAATGCAAGTGTGTTCGGATACCGGAGTCATTGCAGGAAAACAAGAAGGTGGATACAACTGCCCGACACGTTTTGAATACCTGATCCAAGGAACAAACTCCACCGCAAATGTGTATAAAAAACAGGTTCCGGTCAATCGAGATACTGATCAATATCTTCCCGATCCCAATAATCCTGCAGTAGAGATGCGTGAAAAAACAGTACTGAAAGACATGTTTGGCGAATACTGCGTCGATTGTAATCATGAAGGCGAAGCACGACAGACAGTAACTACTCAATAAATCAAACTCATATGCGCGCCCTTATCCAACGAGTATCAAAAGGTTCGGTATTAATAGATAATAATGTACGATCTTCAATTGGGTCAGGATATGTCATCCTCCTTGGTATTTTCAAAGACGACTCAGAAAAAGATATTGAGAAACTTATTCCAAAAGTTTTGAATCTCAGAATAATGGATGACGAGAATGGCGTGATGAATAAATCAATCCTCGAAACACAGGGAGGGATACTCGTGGTCTCTCAGTTTACATTGTGCGCCGATACAAAAAAAGGGAGACGGCCATCCTACATCAATGCAATGAGGCCAGAAAAGGCAAAAGTGCTGTATGAAAAATTCGTTCAAAAGATGCAGGAGAATAATGTGAAAGTCCAAACAGGTGTGTTTGGTGGATTGATGCAGGTTGAGATAGTGAATGATGGACCAACGACAATACTACTGGATAGTAAGAACATCTAAACAATCATAATTGCCTTAAATCCTCCCCCACTTTGTATAAATAATTGAAGCAAGAAAAAGATAAATGCCCAGTCCATAGGGAGAAAGAAACGTCGCAAAAATAAATCCCAACAGTGCAATCACCACATATCCTCGATACGTCACACTATTTTTCATTGAACGCGTTATCACCAGAAAGAGAAATAATACGACGAGCGAACCAAAGCGAAACGGCACAATCGGAATACTCAAAAAATGCGCAGCTACCAAAAAGAGCCCAAACAAAAAAGTGAAAATATCTTTTTCATCGAGAAAAAATCGATCAAGTCGAAACATCATAAGATATATTATTGAACTAATTCTAAGAGAAACCACCAACCCTTGCCTAAAATATAGTACTGATCAATAAAGTATGCAAGGACAAGCGAAATTCCAATAATGACAAAGTTTCTTTTGTGAGTGATGAGAAATGCTTGAATGGAATGTAACTGATACATGCAATTATTCTACCTGATAATTGACTCTGTCTGAGAAGCAAATATTTACTAGTATGCTACAATATCCTCACGATGGATACTCCCCTTGCAGACAGACTACGACCTTCTACTCTCAGGGAATATGTTGGACAAGAACACTTACTCGGAACCGGCAAACCAATTCGGCGCATGATAGAGAATAAAAAAATTGCATCAATGATCCTCTGGGGCCCTCCCGGATGCGGTAAAACAACTATCGCACATCTCATCGCACAGTCAGTTGATGCAGTATTTATCCCCTTCTCTGCAGTCACCAGTGGCGTCAAAGAAGTGCGTCAAGTGATCGCCGATGCCGATCAAAGAAAGGAATTTTTTAAACAAGATACCATTCTTTTTATTGATGAAATCCACCGATTTAACAAATCACAACAGGATGCTTTTCTTCCCGCAGTCGAAAAAGGTACCATAACATTGATCGGTGCAACCACTGAAAATCCTGGCTTTGAAGTAAATGCTCCACTCATATCACGTTCTCACGTCTATGTTCTCAAACAACTTTCAGACAAAGATATGGAAAAGATACTGAAAAAAGCGATCAAGAAATTTCCTGAAAACTTGTTTGAGAAAAAAGCACTCAGTCATATTATCACGTTTGCCAATGGAGACGCGCGATCTGCAATAAATGCAGTTGAGTTGTCCGCATCTATTGCCAAACGGGTAAATCTTGAAGTAGCAGAAGAAGCGCTTCAACAAAAATCTTTGTATTATGATAAAAAGGGCGACTCGCACTACGACACCATTTCAGCGTTTATCAAATCAATGCGGGGAAGTAAACCAGATGCAGCCCTTCACTATCTTGCGCGCATGATCAAATCAGGAGAAGATCCGATGTTTATCGCGCGCCGTATGGTCATCTTTGCTTCAGAAGATATCAGCAATGCACAGCCAACAGCTCTCGTTTTGGCTACTTCAACAATGCAAGCAGTCCATATGGTCGGTATGCCCGAAGCACAAATCATTCTCGCACAATGTGCTACCTATCTTGCCACCGCAAAAAAAACCATTGCATCATATTCCGGCCTTATGGAAGCGATGCATGATATAGAAACGATGAAACTTGATTCCATCCCTCTTCATTTACGGAATGCTTCAAATAAAGTTATGAAAGAACAAGGATATGGAAAAGATCATGTCAGATACCCATGGCAGGAAGAAAAGAAAGGTAAGAAAGTGGAACAGGAGTATTTGCCAGAGAACCTCAAAGGAAAACAGTATTACAAAAAAGATTGGGAATAATTATTTCGAATCAAATTTTTCCTTTAATGTAATACAGTTTTTATCCCTCTCCGAAAGAATCATCTCCTCTTTAGCAATAGGCCATGGGATATTTAGTTCGGGGTCGAATAATGAAATTGCCATATCCCCTGACTTGTTCCGGTCGGCGTATAATCGATCTACAAAATAGACATAGTCCATGGGTCCATCAAGTACTGCGTACGAATTTCCCACTCCCATCGGAACATACAATGAACCACTAAGCGCACCTTCTCCAAAACCAAGAACAAATGTTTGAACTGATTTAAATGTCGAAGATTCTGGTCGAAGATCAGCAAGTGCACAAAAACAGCGTCCATTTGTCACAAAAATAAACTTATTCCATCCCTCAGCGTGAATACCGCGGACGACATTTTTATTTGATCTTGCATGGTTGATCTGCTTTATGACGAATGGTTGACCGGTCACCACTTCAATCTCAGGAATTCGCCCAATCTCGGAAAAAAATCCACGCTCATCTTCATGAAAAGATTTTTCAACAAAAAATAAACCATCGATAGCAGTTTTAAACATGCCGTTTCCCATTTTTTCAGCACTTTGAAGATCAAATATCATAGAGCAATTCTAAATTCCTTAATTGCGAAAATACCCGCTTATTCCTTCATTGTACTAAAAAAATCTCTTGCTTGAAGCTCATCTTTTTTTATTTGTTGAACCAATGCTTCTGAGGTATTAAATTTTTGGTTGTCACGAAGTTTTTTATGAACTTCAACATTGAGAATCTTTCCATAAATATCTGAGTCAAAGTCGAGAATAAATATTTCAGCTTTTTTATCATCTTCATCAAAGGTGAGTGCTTTTCCGACAAAAACAAGAGACGGATAGCGTTTATTTTCAATATGTGCAAGACCTACAAATATTCCCTCAGGAGTTTCTGGCTTTACTTCAATATTTGCAGTTGGATATCCAAGTTCGGTACCGCGACGTAAATGTTTTTTTACTGTTCCAGAAAAGGAAAATAATACTGAATGTGAATCCATTAATTTCGTTTCTAATTGTCAAGTGCAAACCGCTAATCGCTAATATACGTGGCTGGAGAGAGAATCGAACTCTCGACCTATCGCTTATGAAACGATCGCTCTAACCGCTGAGCTACCCAGCCTAATTACTATTTGTGATAATGAATTAATTAGTAATCACTATCAGTAATAACAAAAACAGTCCGGTTGAATTATAATATAAAGTATGCCCTCAAACAATAGCCCACACATGATCATAGAGCTTTCTATCATCGTACTATCATATAATACTGCGGCACTCACCAAACAAACGGTCGAATCAATACTTACTTCTCTCAAATCAGCACGCTTCAAATATGAAATTATTGTGTTTGACAATGCATCAAGTGACAAGTCGGTTGAATTTGTGAAAGCTATCGCAAAAAAATATTCACAGGTAAAAATTGTTGCGCACAATGAGAATCTTGGATTTTCAAAAGGAAACAATGTTGCTCTCAAATTAGCTCGCGGAGAATATGTTCTGTTTCTCAACTCCGATATCCTTGTGCAGGATGATGCGATTTCAAAATTATTTGAATATTACAAAATCAACCAAGAATCAGTGCATTTTATTGGGGGAAAGTTGTTTAATAAAGATGGCACTCTCCAAGCATCAGGAGGACCATTTTACTCGCTTCCCGTAATATTTGGTGCACTTTTTGCAAAAGGAGATCATTGGGGATTTTCAAGACAATCTCCTGACAGAATAACTCAAATTGACTGGGTGTCAGGCGCATGTATTTTGACTACCAAAAAAATATTTAGTAAATTGCATGGTTTTGATGAAAAAATATTCATGTATATGGATGAGATTGATCTTCTGTATCGTGCGAGAAAAATGAATTATCGTACTTATTTTTATCCTTATGCTCCATTTATTCATTTAGGTTCTGCCTCAAGCGAAGGGAAGACATATCCCATCATTCAAGTGTATAAAGGTTTTTTGTATTTTTACAAAAAACATCACTCAAGTTTCGCTATTTCTCTCCTTCGAGGTATGTTACAATTGAAAGCACTTATTGCTATTTGGATTGGTAAATTAACAAAAAATCAATATTTAACAGAGACATATGCAAAAGCTCTTAAAATCGCTCAGATGGATTGACACTCATCTTCTAAAAATTCTTGTTATCGGATTTATTTTTCTCATACCACTTTATCCGAAGCTTCCGGTTCGGATGATCAATTATACCTATATTGCAATTCGAGTTGAAGATTTTTACTTGGTGTTTGTGGGGATTGTATTCGGCATTCAATTTTTGCGAAAAAAGGTATCGATGCCATGGAAAATGTTCTTTTTGTTCCTCGCGTATTGGATAGCTGTTTTTGCTTCATTTATTTGGGGATACTATTTTCAAAAAACAATAATTATTGATCATCTTGGATTTTTACATAGTGTCCGACGTATTGAATATATGCTCATTTTCTTTGTTGCATATACAACAATTCAATCTAAAAAAGATTTCTTTTTATACTTGAAGCTTATTTTTAGTGTTTTAGCAGTCGTTTCACTCTATGGATTTGGTCAGAAATTCTTTGGTTGGCCAGCCGTACAAACGATGAATCCAGAATATGCAAAAGGATACATACTTGTTCTCGAATCATGGTCTCGCATATCATCAACGTTTGCTGGCCATTACGATCTGAGTGCATATCTCATTCTCCTCATGCCAATTCTTATTGGATATTACCTTTACAATGGCTCAAAGCGGTATTTCATTCTATTTATTCTTTCTCTTGGATCACTGGTTCTTGCTGGATCGAGAGCGTCCTATATTGCATACATCTTTTCAATATCGGTATTTTTGATTTTTATGCGTAAATTCAAACTCCTTGCAATCATTCTCATTGCAACGGCAATTCTTACCCCTTTGTCTGACAATCTTGCAAATCGATTGACCAGAACATTTCAGCAAACAAAAGTATTTGTGGATTCAGAGACGGGTGCAACATTTGTCGCGCGTCAACTCCAACCTGATGATCTTCCTCCGGGTGATTTTGGATCACGCTCAAATTTTTCAAATGTGCACTCTGGCACTCCCGTAATTGTAGATGCTAAAACAGAATATGCTGCGAAACAAAACATTCGAGACACACTGGTGAAAAATGCAGAACAATCTGGAAAAAAATATTCAGCTCAAGAAATTAATGAAGCGGTTGATCAGGTCTTTTTAAGACAAATTCCTATTACAAAATACTTACCTGATATTTCAATATCAACCCGCCTCCAGGTATCATGGCCACGTGCATTTGCAGCGTTTACTAAAAACATACTGTTGGGAAGTGGCCCATCCTCACTTGGCGAGGCAACCGATGGAGATTACTTGAGATGGCTTGGTGAGACAGGACTCCTCGGAACATCTCTCTTTCTCATTATTTTGGGAAGTATTATGATGTCAATAAAAAAACATGTTGTTTTGATGCAAAAAAAATATGCATATATATTCTATGGGTTTCTCTTTGGATTTATCGGACTCTTTATCAATGCTGGATACATTGACCTATTTGAAGCATCAAAACTTGCATACATGTTCTGGCTTCTTGCAGGAATATTTTATGCCTCTGCAAAATACTTTGTTCCAAAAAAGAAAATAGAAACCTTGAAAATATAATTGTATGAACTCATCATCATGAAAAAAAAAGACATATTGATACTTGCGCTCATATTAATTATTGGCCTTGCGCTACGGATTTATAAAATTGATACGCCTCTTGCAGATCTTCATTCATGGAGGCAAGTTGACACTGCTGCTGTTGCTCGGAATTTTACCCGCGATGGATTCAATCTTCTGAAACCCACCTATGATGACATTTCAAGTATTCAAACAGGTATAGAAAATCCAACAGGGATTCGCATGGTCGAGTTTCCGATTTACAATGCTATTTTTGCATTTTTTACAAAATATTTACCGATCGTTTCACTTGAAGTTTATGGACGACTTACCTCGGCGATTTTCTCCCTCATAACGATCGCGGTGCTCTATTACTTTGCTCTGAAGGAAAAGAATCGAATAGCAGCAATTGCAACAGCAGGGATTTATGCTATATTTCCATTCTTTGTATTTTTCTCTCGAGTTATTCTTCCCGAATCTACGGCAGTCGCTTTCATGATGCTATCATTGTTTTTTCTTTACATTGGCTTAACTCGAAATAAGAAATCAATTCTCTATCTCATATTTGGTGGATCATTCTTTGCTCTTTCTCTTTTGACTAAGCCCACTACTATTTTTTATTCATTTGCCGCTGGTTATTTATTTCTCCGTACCTATAAATTTGATATCTTCAAACAATGGCGACCCTATGCATTCTTTATTATTGGAATAATTCCCCTGATCATTTGGAGAATTTACATCTTGCAATTTCCTGAAGGAATTCCTGCAAGCGCATGGCTCCTCACTCAAGTAAACACATTTGAAGGACCAAAGGAAATATTTTTCCGTCCCGCATTTTTTCGATGGATGTTTATGGAACGAATGGGAACACTTATTTTTGGTATTTACGGCACTGCATTTTTCATCCTCGGCGCGGTTGGAAAGTATAAAAACTTTTTTCTCCAGAGCATTTTATTTTCAGGTTTTGCCTATATTTTCACGTTTCAAGGAGGAAATGTTCAGCATGAATATTATCAAACAATCGCATTACCAATGTTTGCGCTTATTGCAGGTGTCGGAGTAGCAAATATTTTTGAAATTCCCAGTAAATATATTCTCAAAATTATTCTTTATCCGACCGTTTTTGCTGTTATCTTATTTAGTGTATTGTTTTCTTATTATAAAGTTAAGGATTACTATGTATATCCAAATGATCTTCCTCAAATTGCTGAGCTTATTAAAACCTTTACTGCTCCTGAAGACAAAATTGTGACAGATAGAAGCGGAGACACTACTCTCTTGTACTTATCAGATAGGAAAGGAGCCCCTGCAGTCTATAAGAGCATAGAGGAGCTCACCGAACTTGGATATAGGTATCTTGTCACCTCAAATGAGGGTATGAAAGAAGATTTAAAATCCAGAGATCTTGAGATTGTCATTGAAACTGATCTCTATCTCATGGTGAAACTGTAATCCACATATACCATTCAATGAATATTGTATGAACATTTTGATGCTTACTCCATATCTTCCATACCCCCCTGCGTCAGGAGGACAAATTCGAACTCATTATCTTCTCAAATATCTTGCGAGAAATCACTCAATTACGCTTGTTGCCTTATACAAAGATGAGAATGAGAAGCAATATGCAAAACATCTGCGATCATATTGTTCTGAAATTCACCTCTGCAAAAGAGCAAGTAAACCATGGCGCCCCAAAATCATTGCAAAAGCAGCTTTCACCAATCAACCCTTTTTGATCGTCAGAAACTTTTCCCAAGAGGCTTCAGACACCATTCAGAAACTTCTTAAAGAAAAAACATTTGATGTTATTCATGCAGAAACATTTTACATCATGCCGCACATTCCAAAAACATTGACCCCCATTCTTCTTGTTGAACAAACAATTGAATATAAGGTATACCAACATTTTACGAGCTCTCTTCCCTCACTTCTGCGCCTTCCCCTTCATCTTGATATCATAAAACTCAAATACTGGGAGAAATATTATTGGAAAAAAGCAGATCTCGTTGCAACGGTCTCTGAGTTTGATAAAAATGAAATAAAGCGGCTTGACCCAAGTATAGAACCAAAGGTCATTCCTAATGGAGCGGGTGATGAGATGTTTGTAAAAGAACTTCCTTCAAAAGAACTTTCAAAACCACAACTCCTATTTCTTGGAAATTTTTTCTGGTTGCAAAATGTGGAGGCAGCAAAGTATTTGATAGAATCAATTTATCCTCTTCTTGAAAAAGTAATTCCTCAGTTTGAACTCATCATTGCCGGACAAAACGCAGGGGGTAAAATCGTTACATCACAGAAAAAAAATATAACTATCATTGACCTTGATCCAGCCGATGAAAAAATAGTTAAAAAACTATACCATTCTGCAACATTATTTATCGCACCAATATTTGGTCCCGGTGGAACGCGGCTCAAAATTCTTGCAAGTATGGCCTCAGGTCTTCCGGTAGTTTCGACCCGTGTTGGAGTTGAGGGCTTGGGAATTCAAGACGATAAACACGCAGTAATAGCTCAATCGCCAGAGGAATTTGTCATTCAGATTCAAAAAATATTATCTGACGAAGTGTTGTACAAAAAGATACAAAAGAATGCATTTGAACTGGTGTCAGAAAATTTTAGCTGGGAATCAATTGCAAAAAAACTTGAAAACGTATATCGAAACATTACAAAGAGTTGATAAAATAATGATGAAAATTGGCATTGATATTTCACAAATTGCATACAAAGGTACCGGAGTCTCAAGATTTACCGAAGGACTTATCCATGCAGTACTCGAAAATAATAAACTGCATGAGTGGACATTTTTTTTCTCATCATTTCGCAATTCTCTTGAATTGTCACTTAAGGAAAAAATTACTGCTCATCATCAAACATTAGTTACGCTTCCTCTTCCTCCAACAGTACTGTCTCTTTTGAGTAATGATCTTCGCTTTGCGACGAGGCTGATAACAAATAACCTTCATCAATTTACTGAGCTTGATTGGTTTATCACCTCAGATTGGATTGAGCTTCCAATGCCCATCAAAAAAGCTACGATTGTCCACGATCTTGTCTTTAAAAAGTATCCACAAACAGTTCATAAAACAATATTACGTGCGCAATTGACGCGCTTCAAATATGTAACAAATGAATCAAAAATTATTTTCACTGACTCACAGGCAACGACAAATGACCTCTGCCAAGAATTTAGTATAGACTCATCACGGACAATGATCATTTATCCAGGCGTTGAGGTCACAAAACTTCGGTCAAACGCTCAACAAATAGATCATCTTAAAAAATTTGACATAACAAAACCCTACATTCTATCTGTCGGCAAGCAAGAGCCAAGAAAAAATATTCAAAAACTTATTGATGTTTTTGAAAAAATGAAAAAAGTTCCGGAAGATCTGAAATTAATAATCGTCGGACCAGAAGGTTGGAACATGCCAGATAAAAAATCAAATGGTGCAATAAAATTTATTGGCTATGTGTCAGATAAAGAGCTTGCCACGCTGTACTCCAATGCGCTCTGTTTTGTATACCCATCTGTATACGAGGGATTTGGGTATCCAATCATCGAAGCAATGAAATACGGGTGCCCCGTAGCTACGAGCAATACCTCTTCAATGCCTGAGGTTGCAGGTGATGCAGCGGTATTTTTTGATCCTCACAACGAACAATCAATTCAGAGTGTTCTCGAACAACTTACTGCTTCAGAAAAACAACAAGCTGAACTTGTCGAAAAAGGATTGCTCCAAGCACAGAAATTTACGTGGAAAGAATATTATAATACTCTTATTACAGCCCTCGAGAACAGTCATTCTTAATTAATTTACGAATATGAATATTGGCATTGATGGAAATGAAGCAAATGTAGAGAAGCATGTAGGCGTTTCAGTATATACTCTCGAACTTCTGAAGCATTTTGCAAAGCTCAAGCAAGGGGACATAACATTCACCATATTTCTCCGCAACGAACCAAAAATATGCATGCCAAAGGAACATGGTGGATTTACCTATGAAGTAATTCCTGCTAAAGTCCTCTGGTCTCAAATCTTTCTCCCCTATCACCTCTTGTTTCGCTCTGACATCGATGTATTCTTTGCTCCCGCGCATTACGCACCACGATTTTTAAAGCAGGAAGTGGTGATCACTATTCACGACTTGTCCTACATAAAATATCCAAAAGAGTTTCTCAAAAAAGATCTCTATAAACTCAATAATTGGACAAAATACTCCGTTATGAAAGCACGAAAAATAATTGCCGTTTCAAAAACGACAAAAAAGGATATATTAAACACCTTTCAGCTGTCAGAGGACGATGTTACCGTTGTATATAACGGATTTAGTAAAACTAATATTGCATCAAATGTACCAAATGATGTATTGACAAAATATGAATTGAATCCAAAAAAATATCTCTTATACGTCGGGACACTTCAACCACGTAAAAATGTGCCAACTCTCATTGAGGCATTTAAGGAATATCGAAAACAACAATCTGAATTTAAACTAGTGCTAGTCGGGAAAAAAGGATGGTTATTTGACAAAATATATGCAAAAGTTCAGGAACTTAATCTTGAAGAGCATGTCATTTTTGCTGGATTTGAGACAGATGAAGCATTAACTACTTTGTATAAAAATGCATTTTGCTTTGTACTGCCGTCATTTTATGAAGGATTTGGCATACCAATTCTTGAAGCAATGAGTGCAGGATGCCCCGTCGTGACATCTCATGCCTCAAGTCTTCCAGAAATTGGCGGCGAAGCATGTCTCTACTTTGATCCAAATGACCAGAATGATCTGTTAGAAAAACTTGAAAAATTAACAAGCGATTCAAAGCTCTATTCAACCTTAATTACTGAAGGAAAAAAAAGAGTAAAAGAATTTTCTTGGTCAAAATGTGCTGAGGAAACATTATCCCTTCTCATGAATGCGACCAAAATTGATCAATAACTTATGGAGTATAAAATCTTGCCAGAACAATTTGACAATAATCAATTTAATGAGAATGCTCAACATCCGCTTCAAAGTTGGGAATGGGGCGAAGTCCGCAAACAAACGGGTATCCAGGTTGTTCGAATAGGAGAATTTGAACAGAATACTCTTCAAGCTGTATTTACCATGACCATACATAAAATACCACGAACATCATTTGAGATTGGATACATCCCAAGATCTGTTCTACCATCAGATAAATTGCTGACATTTTTATCAAATTATGGCAAAGAGAATCGCCTTCTCTTTATCAAAATTGAACCATATGACACTGGTTCGATTAAATCTCAAATCCCAAATTTAAAAAGATCTCCGCACCCTCTTTTTCCTGTATGGACTCAGATACTCGATTTGACACCAACAGAAGATACTCTATTAAGCAATATGAAGTCTAAAACGCGTTATAACATTCGATATGCGATGCGCAAAGGGGTAATCGTGCGAGAACAGTCTGATGATCAGGGATTTGAAGTATTTGCCGATCTCTATTTCAAAACAACAAGCAGGCAGGAATACCGAGGACATGATCGATCATATCACCAGATAGTCTGGAATGGATTGAAAAATAAATATGCAAAAATATTGATCGCTTATAACAATTACATTCCGCTTGCAGCATATGAACTATTTATCTTTAAAGATCGATTATACTACCCATATGGCGGATCTTCAGCTGAACACCGCGACCTCATGGGTTCAAATCTCCTGATGTGGGAGGCCATTAAGCTGGGCAAGAAACTGGGTGCAAAAACATTTGATATGTGGGGATCGCTGCCTCAAAACTATGACCGAAATGGAAAATGGTCAGGGTTTACTCGATTCAAAGAAGGATATGGAACACAATTTGTACCGTTTGTTGGAAGCTACGATTTGGTGATAAATCCAATTTTGTACCGAATATACAATATTGCATACGCTATTCGAAATCGTCTTATTTAAGAGATCCTATTTCTGTTTTTCTACTTCGCGTACTTTCTTAGATCGTTTATCAATAAATTCTTTCTGTTTTGTCGGAAAAATAAGAGCAGCTTTTAGTACATCATCTATGCGACCTGCAAAAATAAAATTCAGATCTTTCTTTACTTTGTCTGGAATATCAACCAAATCCTTCTTGTTTTCCATTGGGATTATGACTGTTTTAATTTTGGCTCGATGTGCGGCAATTACTTTTTCTTTCAGACCACCAATTTCAGTCACTCGTCCACGAAGCGTGATCTCACCGGTCATTGCAACATCTCTTTTAACCGGTATGCCGGTAAGCGATGATATCATTGACGTTACAATCGATACCCCTGCGGATGGTCCATCTTTTGGTACCGCACCTTCAGGAACATGTACGTGAATATCCATATCGCTGTAAAATTTCTCTTCAAGTTTAAATGTATCCCATCGCGCTCTAATATAGGTCAACGCAGCTTGGCATGATTCCTTCATGACATCTCCAAGATTTCCCGTTAAAGTAAGCGATCCTTTTCCTGGCATATTGGCAACTTCAATAAACAGTATGTCTCCACCTGCCTGTGTCCACGCCAGTCCTGTGGTAATTCCAACAGTATCCTTATCCTCGATCATCGACTCAGAATATTTAAACGGCCCCAAATATTTCTGCGTATCAGCTGTTGCAATGATTTTTTTCTTACCTTTGATCTTATTTTCAACAATGTCTCGAGCAACCTTTCGAAATACCGTTGCAATTTGGCGTTCAAGCTCACGGACTCCCGCCTCACGTGAATATCTTCGTATAATAATCCGAAGCGCCCCATCAGACACCCCAATTTTATCCTGAGAAATGTGATGCGCGCGAAGCTGCTTTGGAATAAGATAATTTTTTGCAATATTAAATTTCTCATCTTCGGTATATCCGGCAAAATGAATGATTTCAAGTCGATCACGAAGTGCATCAGGTATGGTGTCAAGAATATTTGCTGTCGTAATAAAAAAGACCTCTGACATATCAAAAGGAACTTCAAGATAATGGTCAGAAAATGCGTGATTTTGCTCTGGATCCAAAGCTTCAAGGAGAGCTGCAGATGGATCACCACGATAGTCACTTCCAATTTTGTCAATTTCATCAAGCATAAAAACAGGATTCTTCGTGCCAGCTTGCTTTATTCCTTGAATCATTCGTCCTGGGAGAGCACCAACATAGGTTCTTCTATGTCCTCGAATTTCTGCCTCATCCCGTATTCCGCCTAACGATATTTTTACAAACTCTCTTCCTTGGGCACGAGCTATTGATTTTCCCAAAGATGTTTTACCGACACCCGGCGGTCCGACAAAACACAAAATTGATGGTTGGTGTTCGTGTTTATTATTCGGCTTTTTTGAATCTGGTTTCTTTTTTACCGCCTTGCCTATCGCTTCATCTTGGATGCTTTTTAACTTCATGACTGCAAGAAACTCAATAATTCGTTCCTTAACTTTTTTCAGTCCAAAATGATCTTCATCTAATATTTTTTCAGCAAGCTTAATATCAATATTTTGCTCTGACGCATGATTCCATGGTATTTCAACCAGCCAGTCGAGATATGATCGTATATATGATGCTTCAGGATTGTACTGCGACATCTGAGAAAGTCTTTTAAGTTCCTTTACTGCTTTTTTCTGCACATCTTCAGGCATTTCGGCATCTTTTATTTTCTTTTTATATTCATTGACTTCTACATTGTCTCCTTTGTCTCCGAGCTCCTCTTCGATCGTTTTCATTTTTTCACGAAGAAACGTTTCCCGCATGTTTTTTTCAAATTTCTTTTGCGTTTTGTTTGAAATATTATGTTCAAGTTCAAGAACTTTAATTTCTTTATTTATATATTCAACTTCCTTTTGCAATCGAGTCTTCAAATCTGTTTCTTCGAGAAGTTCTTGTCGCTCACTTGTCTTTATGTCAACAATCATTGCAACCTGATTTGAAAAATTATGAGAAGATTGAATATTGAGAATATTCATAAGAAATACGAAGTCAATCGTTTTTCCAAGGTTAATCGCCTTCTTTACCTGACCAGAAATATACTTTACGACGGCAAGAATTTCTTCCGTTTCCTGAGATGATTCCAATATTTCTGATGCAGTAGCAGCAATATATGGTTCGGTCTGGGAATAAGAATCAATATGGACTTTATACAGTCCTTTTACGAGAGCATTGATCTGTCCTTTTTCACTTGTTGCTATCTTGTCTATCTGAGCTACGACTCCGACATCATATAAGTCTTTTGTCTCTGGATCTTCAAGATCTGCCTTCTTTTGCATGACAAGAATTACTTTTTTTTCATTTTTCATTGCATGCTTCATTGCGGCAACGCTTTTCTCTCGACCAAACACCAATACATTCTCAGCTGATGGAAATACTATTCCGTCTCTGATTGCTACAACGGGGTAAAGTTCATTTTTTTCCGAATTTATTTCAGACATATCTTAGCAGTATATTAAATTGATTGCTAAAAGTCAAGATGAGTGAATTAGAGTGGAATTCTACACAAATGACGAAGTAAATGGTTCAAAATCAGTAAATCGTACACGGTTGACAAGCGGACCCTCAAGTTGCGGAATATTCTCATGATACGCCGGCTTTTCTTCTCGATACAATATTCCAAGGGGATACTTTTCCTCATAGACTTCCATACTCTTTGCAATTGCTTCCTTTTTATCACCTGATTTATAGTCCTCAGGAAGTTTATAGGTGTTTTTTAAATAATACTGGTAGGTATTTATTTTGTTAAAAGTCACACATGGTTGAAGAATATTTACCAGTGAAAACCCTTTATGAGTTACTGCTGCTTTAATAATTTCAATAAGTGAGCGCGCATCACCCGCAAACCCTTGAGAGACAAATGAAGCGCCTTGAGTAATTGCAAGGGCAAGTGGATTTACCGGAACTTCAATAATGCCTTGTGGCGTTGATTTTGATTTGAATCCTTTTTTTGCGGTTGGAGCGACTTGACCGGTCGTCAAACCGTAGACCATATTGTCGTGAACAATAACCGTTATGTCATGATTTCCACGACACGCATGGAGAAAATGGTTTCCCCCTTCGCCATATATACCACCATCCCCGCCAATAACGATCGTTTTCATATCATGATGCGCACATTTCATGCCAACTGCGGTCGGAATGGATCTTCCATGCAGTCCATGCATCGCATATCCATTGATAAAGTCATTCATATTTCCTGAGCATCCAATATCAAATGATATGAAAAGAGTTGATGGATCAAATCCCAGCTGTTCAAGTGCGGATTTGATACCCACGCGTATTCCCCAGTCTCCACACCCCGGACACCAGGTTGGTGCGTATCCATCAAACGATAAATCTGACATGAGTTTTATTTAAAAGTATTAATGTTAATCTGAACCCTTACTAAATATTTCAAGTTTGCATAATAAATCTTGTTCCTGTTGTGATTTGATACCTTCTGATTTCACTTCAGCGGTTTCTGACTGAGCTATTTCTTTGATATTCTTCTCTATCTTTTCAGATTGTGCTCGTTTTCCTAAAATGTAATCTCTGATCTCTTCTGGCCAAATGGGCCTTCCATCATACTTCAGAAATTTCTCCCGAATGAATATACCTGATTGCATTCTGAGAAGCTGACCAAACTGTGCTTGAGAATTGTTTTCAATAAGTACTATTCGTTTCCCTTCACATTGCGCAAACAACAGTCTAATCGGTTCTTCAGGCATCGGATACAGATGAGTAAAATGAATATAGGCTGTTTTTTTATCGACAAGCATTTTTTGCACTTCAAGAATTGAACCTTTCACTGAACCCCATGACACAAACACAATATCCGCCTCTTTAAGATCGCCAAAAATCTTTGGCAGCTCAAAATCATGTTTGAAGTATGTTAGGATTTTTGCATTTCGCTTGTCTACTTGTTGTACTCGTACACCGACGTCCTCAGTTGTATGAGAATCTTCAACATGTTCGTATGAATTTGCTTGATAAAACACTCCCTTTTTCCCCGGTATCAACATTTCTGAGATTCCATCATCTGCGCACTTGTACCGAAGATAGGGTGATTCTTTTGTATCTGGTACAATTTTTCCTCTTCGAATCTCATGATTTTTAAGTTTTTGGTCAATCATTTCTTTGTCTGGTGAGGTGTGTGATTCAGACAAAAATTTGTCAGAAACTACAATACAGGGAGTCTGATATACATCCGCAAGATCAAATGCCTTCAGGGTGAGCGCAACCATCTCTTCGGGATCACCGGGCGCAAGAACCATTTTCGGAAACTCCCCATGACCTGCGTGTACTGCAAAAAGCAGGTCACCTTGTTCTGTCCACGTCGGTACACCTGTCGCCGGACCCGGTCTCATGGCAAGAAAGACAACAATGGGAATCTCTGCAATTCCCGCATAAGAAATCGCTTCCGTCATAAGTGCAAATCCTCCACCTGAAGTACCAACCGAAGCTCTTACTCCTGCAAATGCAGCGCCAAGTGCTGAATTTATCGCAGAAAGCTCATCTTCAGGATGGCGAACGACCATTTGATTTTTTGACTGCCAGACTGCCAAAGTAGTAAGTACTGAAGATGCCGGAGTCATTGGGTATGACGCATAATATCGACAATCAGCAGCCATCGCACCTAAACAGTATGATTCATTCCCCGCAATCACCATTTTTTGTTTGAACACATCCTTTTTTTTCAAAATATCGAGCTTAGGGTGCTTTGATTTCATTGCTTCGACGTACCCAATTTTTGCAAGGCGAAGATTGAAATTAACAACTTCTTTTCCTTTTCGATCAAACTGTTGATGGATCAGCTCCTCAAACACCTGGAGAGCTCCGCCAAGAAGTGCAATACTTGCAGCAACTGCGATCGTATTCACCATCATCTGGTCGATTTTCTCTGTTTTCTTGATCTGAGTAAAACCAATGGGAATTTGTATGCATGGAATATCTGGAGAAAACATCTCTGGATCAAAGACAATCATGCTCTTGTCAGTTAAGCGATATTTATGCAGATCGAATGTCTCTTTATTCAAACAAACAAGAAGATCGATATCCCATTTTGGGGCAGTAAGCGTATCGCTCGATACAAGAACTTCATATGTGTTATGACCTCCCCTGATGAGAGAAGGATACTCAGCATAATCAAAAATATTGTATCCAGATCTTGTGGCAATCTTAGCAAATGCCAATCCTGAGGTCATAATGCCAAATCCCGCCTCACCACCAATCTTCCAGTTGAATCTCATATTTTTATGTTACAGGTAAAGTGCCTTCCAGCGCAACTTCAGTTTATTTATAATAACTTAATCATAACAACACGGATCTTTGTAACCACAATTTTTACATGTGGCATCGCGCCCTCCGGGCATTCCTTTAAGCGTGCGCATGCCACATTCAGGACATGGTCTCAAATTTGATTTGTTGTCATTATCCGTAGTCGAAGTTTTGTCAGAAATCATTGTAAGAAAATTACTGTGGAAAAATCTTATTTCCTGCAGAATCTTCAATAATAATTGCAGCGGTCGGACATCCACGCGCGCCATCAATGATTGTATCATTGGTGTCTTGGTCTGCCGTATCAAGAATAATAGCTTTTGCTTCAGAATCCATAACAAATGTATTGGGGGCTATTGCGACACAGGTTGCTGCACCGATACACAAATCACGATCTACATGGAATTTCAAATCACGAACAGTTACCGGTCCCGAGGGACTTGACGGATTTTTCAGTTTTTGGTCATCTGACATATAAAAAATTAAATTAGTAATTTTCGCAAACCCTCCCAGCTCAAAAGCGCACATTTCATGCGATTGGGAGTAAGCTCAATATTCAATAATCCTAACACATCTCCGGTGCTAATTTCTAGTAGCTCTTTTATTGTTTTTCCTTTTACATGCTCAGTAAGCATTGATGCTGACGCAATTGAGATTGCACAACCCTCACCTGTAAAACCAATTTCCTCAATGACTCCGTCTTTTTCACGAATTTCCATGTGGATCTTGTCCCCACACAACGGATTATCAAGATCAACTTTTGAAGTTGCACCTTTTACCAAAGTATTGTTTCGAGGATATTGATAATGATCAAGTATTAGATCAGCATAAATGCTCATATGTTTTCTGAGTTAAGATTTATTGGAAAAGATTTTAGTCGCAATCTTCAATCCATCAATCAATTTATCAATATCTTGCACGTCATTGTAAATATAAAAGCTTGCACGTGTTGTTGCAGCAACATCTAATCGCGTATGTAGCGGCATTGTACAATGATGACCTGCTCGAACCGCGATGTCATGTTCATCAAGAATTTGTGCAATATCATGTGGATGAACTCCTTTGATTTGAAATGAGATTAACCCTGCACGTTTCTCGGGGTCAGCCGGTCCAAAGATAGTGATACATTCTTTGAATGTGTCGGTCAGTTTTTCCATAGCATATTTTGTCAACGCATGTTCATGTTTTCGAATGGAATCAAGTCCTACATTCTCAAGATAGGTGATCGCCTCTTTTAACCCAATGACTCCGGAGATATTCGGTGTTCCTGCTTCAAATCTATGCGGTGAATCTGCAAAGGTTGTATCAGAAAGTGCAACTGTCCGAATCATATCACCTCCATACTGATAGGGAGGCATTTGTTTCAATATTTCATGACGACCCCAGAGAACGCCGACACCGGTTGGCCCCAACATTTTGTGAGATGAAAATACCAAAAAGTCGCACCCTAAATCTTGAACATCGATCTTCATATGTGGCACGGCTTGTGCTGCATCGACTACCGCTATAATTTGAGGATTGATTTTTTTTGCCGCAGCAATAATTGCTTTGACCGGATTAATCGTACCAAGTGTATTTGAAACGAGACCAATTGCCAATATTTTCGTTTTCTTTGAAATAATATCTGAGATTTCAACAAGTGTTTTTGACTTTGAGTTATGTCCCTTTACTTTGAGAGGAAGCGAGCCATTTTCATCAATATCTATTACTTTGAAATCTGCCCCAACATCAAATGCAAGTTGTTGCCACGGGACAAAGTTTGCATGATGTTCCATAACAGTCGTCACAATCTCATCTCCTTCTGAGACATTGGTAACGCCAATAGTTGAAGCGATTACATTGATCCCTTCAGTAGCATTTCTCGTGAATATGATTTCTGAAGACGATGGCGCGTTTATGAATAATGCCACGACAGCGCGTGTTCGTTCATACTCTTCTGAAGCTTTTTCAGAAAGTTGGTAAATACCTCGATGAATATTTGCCGAGTAGCGTTCATAGTACTCAGTAATTTTACTTATAACACTTTTTGGCTTCAGTGACGTAGCAGCTGAATCAAGATAGGTTAATGATGGATGATTTTTGAAAATGGGAAAGTCTTTTCTGATTTGCTTTATATCAATCATTTTGTCGATATTTTATTCTGTAATGGATTAAATAGTAAACTCTGAATTGTGGGACTGCACCTTTTGATACACTTCATCTATAAATCCTTGCACGAGCATTTGCTCCGCATCCGGTGCCGAAAGTCCGCGTGTTCGTGCGTATAAGAGCTGATCTTCGCTCAGTTTTCCGGTTGTTGATCCATGGGTACAAAACACATCATTTGCAAGAATTTCAAGATACGGTCGGGAGTCTACAAAAACGTCTTTTGACATGATAAGATTTTGATTCTTTTGATACGCATAAGATTGTTGCGCTTTTTTTTCCAAACGAATAAGCCCTTGGTATATAAACTTTGATTTATCTTCAAAGACTCCTTTTATCAAAAGGTCAGAAAGGGATCCAGGTGCTTTATGTAGTTGGATTGTTTCAATATGAAATTCGTCCGACCTCTTTCCAGTATAGAGACCATAAATATACAATTTTATTTCTGGCTCAGTGATCTCAAAGAGAAGCTTTCCAGAAATATTGTGAAAATATACCACATACGTTTCGCCCTTTTTATCAAAGAGCATCTGTTCTTTTTTTTGTTTGTTTATGTTTATAAATTTCATGTCAAATGAATCGCATGCGGCAGATGTCCGAACTGGAGGGATCCCGACAGCGCGCAATCTGACAAAAGTCTGATGAGCACTGACGGGAGGAAAGCGAGGACAGAATCTGCCGCAAATACTCCTTATCCTACACTGCCTTCCATCTCTAGTCGAATTAATCTATTCAGTTCAATCGAATATTCGAGTGGAATCTCTTTTGTCACTGGCTCCATAAATCCGAGAACCAATGCACTTTCTGCATCACCCTGAGAAAGTCCTCGAGACATAAGATAAAACAATTTTTCATCGCCAAGTTTTTCAACCGTTGCTTCATGTTGCACTTCAACTTCATTTTCCTTTATTCTCATTGCTGGGTATGTATCTGACCGAGAATCTTCGTCAAGAATTAATGCATCACACGATACAAAAACCGAAGAGTTTGTGGCACCTGGTGCGACTTGGACAAGCCCTCGATAAGACGTTCTTCCCCCCTCTTTTGAGATTGATTTTGAGACTATTCGAGACGAGGTGTTGGGTGCAAAATGCATCATCTTTGCACCCGCATCCTGAATCTGATCATTCCCCGCATAGGCAATGGACAGCACTTCTCCACGCGCCCCTTCACCATACAAATACACACTCGGATATTTCATCGTGATCCCTGACCCAATATTACAGTCGATCCATTCCATAAACCCATTTTCTTCACAATGAGTTCGTTTCGTGACAAGATTGAAAATATTTTTACTCCAATTTTGTACGGTAGTATATCGAACATGTGCGCCCTTTTTGACAAATATTTCAACTACCGCAGCATGAAGTGATTCGGTGGTATAAATCGGTGCCGTACATCCTTCGACATAATGAACTTCGGATCCTTCTTCGGCGATAATAAGTGTTCGTTCAAACTGCCCAAATCGCTCGGCATTAATTCGGAAATATGCCTGTAAAGGAAGTTTTACTTTCACTCCTTTCGGAACATATACAAACGATCCACCTGACCAAACGGCAGAGTTTAATGCGGCAAATTTGTTGTCATGCGCCGGAATTAGTGTTCCAAAATATTCTTTTACCAAATTCTCATGATCTCTCAAGGCAGTATCCATATCGCAAAAGATGACGCCAAGTTTTGACAATTCTTTATTGACACTTTCGTATACAACTTCAGATTCATATTGTGCTGAGACTCCGGCTAAAAATTTCTTCTCTGCTTCGGGAACACCAATTTTGTCATAGGTATCTTTTATCTCTTTTGGCAGATCTTCCCACGCATTTGCCTGATTTTCGGTCGGTTTGAGGTAATAATATATGTTGTCAAAGTCAATCTTGGCAAGACTCGGACCAAATTTTGGCATCTTCTTTTCAAGAAAGATTTTGTAGGCTTTCAAGCGAAATTCAAGCATCCACTTTGGCTCCTTTTTTATTTTTGAGATCATCTGCACCACATCTTCACGAAGGCCTTTTTTTGCCTTATAAAATGATTTTTCCGGCATGGAAAAACCATATTTGTAGTCGATATTCAGGTCATCTTGTTTTTTCATAACATTTCATACCCTTCATTTTCGATCTGCTTGGCAAGATTCGCTTTTCCAACTTTGACAATCTTTCCATCCATCATCACCAGAACAAAATCTGGTTTCAAATAGTGCAGAATGCGATTGTAATGTGTGATGACAATATATGTTTTATTTTTCTTGTGTTTAGTCAAAAAATGCGATATATCTTTCAATGCATCAACATCAACGCCGGTATCCACTTCATCAAATAGGAGAAGTTCTTTTTCTAGAACTGCAGCTTGCAATACTTCCATTTTTTTTCGTTCTCCACCAGATGCGCCGACATTGAGCGGACGATTCAACAACTCTTCACTGATCCCAAGCTCAGTTGCATATTTTTTTGCTTCCTGACGTATTTGGAGAGGATCTTTTTTGCCATTCATCGCAAGTTGAAGCAGTTGGTACACTTTTACGCCGGACAGTGAAAGGGGCGACTGAAAAGAGAGGAATAATCCTTCTTGAGCCCGTTCATTTGGATCCATTTCGCTGATCTCAAGTCCATTCAGCTTCATGGAACTTTTCTCACTTAATGTATAAGCAGGGTGCCCCATAATGCTGTAGGCAAGTGTAGATTTTCCTGATCCATTGGGACCCATGATGGCATATGTTTTTCCTTTTTCAAATTCAAAATTCAAATCCTTAATGATTGTTTTGCCCTCGACTGAAATGGTGAGATTTTTTAGAGATAACATATTTTAGTATTTAAATAATGGCGAAGTACCTGAAAATTTTAGAGCGAGTTCGGGTATGTACTCAAACTATGTTAACTCGCGAGTAAAATTTTAGGGTACAAGCAATGGTCATTTCCTGTGGCCTAGTTTGCTTTGTAAGTGTATCTAATCAAATACTTGATTGCAAGAGCGACAAACGAGGCTCTCGATCAATAGTATCATCAACCGTTGCAAAGAAGCCATGCTCTGCGCGAATACTTGCAACAACGCCAATCATTGCTGCGTTATCAAAATTTAAATATTTATACGAGGGAAAAAACACTGAGCCACCTTGTGTGGCTACCATAGCGCGCATTGTGGTTTTTAGTCGGTTATTGACTGCAACGCCTCCACCTAGAAGCACTCGATTAATTCCCGTATGGATCATGGCTTTTTTTGTTTTTTTCATCAAGGTTTGAAATACTGCTTCTTGAAAACTGCTTGCTAAATTTTTTAGCTCTTTGTTTTTCTCGGCCTCGGTCATTTCTTTCAACTTATACAAAAGTGCCGTTTTAAGTCCTGAGAAGGAAAATTCAAAATCCATAGATCCAATCATTGGTCGAGGAAAGTGATAGATATCTTGGTTATTGACTTGGGACGCCAATCGTTCAAGAATTGGCCCGCCCGGATAACCAAACCCCATCATGCGCGCAGCCTTGTCAAGCGCTTCGCCCGCCGCATCATCACGTGTCTCACCGAGTATCTCGTACGTTAAATGATCTTTGAACAGCACGAGCTCGGTATGTCCACCTGAAACAAGAAGTCCGATGTAAGGAAATTTGAAATCTGTTTTTGGATTACCTTTACTATTTTGGACGAAAGGGGAATAAAGATGCCCTTCCATGTGATTTACGGCAATGATTGGTTTTTTGATTGATTGAGATATCTCTTTGGCTTTTTTGATACCGACTTCAAGGGCGATTGCGAGTCCCGGACCATAGGTCACTGCTATACAATCGATACGTTGAAGATCCAATTTTGCTTTGGTGAGCGCCTTTTCTACCACCCAATCTATCCGTTCCTCATGTGCTCGTCGAGCGATAGAAGGCACGACGCCACCCCATTTGACATGCATCGCAATTTGAGAATATTCAACATGTGAAAGAACTCGACGGCCTTCCACAACAGCGACCGAGGTCTCATCACATGATGTGTCTATTGCTAAAATGGTTTTTATCATAAATAATTAACAATAATTTTTCTCCTCGTCTCCCCCTCATATTCAATCTCGACAAACACAACGTCTGCCTTCTCTTGAAACTCTGTATACATTTTGCCCAACTTCTCTCCCCACTCAACCACCATCACATTTCCTGGCTTTAGATAATCTGAAAGTCCCAAATGGTCAAACTCGGTTTCTTCCTGAATATTGTACAAATCCACATGAATAAATATATTAGAATTTTGAATTTTGAATTTTGAATTTTGAATTTTTTGAATAACGTATTCATAGTAAACCACAAATGTTGGAGAAATAATTTTTTCTATTTCAAAATAGTCCGCAATACCTCGAGTCATCTCTGTTTTACCCGCACCAAGATCACCTTTGAGAACAATAACAAGAGGTTTCTGACCATATTTCTTTGACAAGCTCTGCATTAATTCTCGACCAATATTTTGTGTTTCTTGTGCAGAATGAGATTGGTGAACATTTGATTTTTCAAAGGTAATGTCACCTGATCGAAGTGTTTTAACAGTACTTTCGGTCAAATCAAGGACTGTTGAAGGTTTATTTCGAGGAAGATGCCCCGCGTCAACTATGAGATCAATCAAATCTTTTTTTGCTTGTGAGATTTGATGCATGAAAGAATCAATTGAATAATGAGGGCTGCTTCCCCCCAGATTTGCAGATGTCGCAGTGATCGGTTTGCCAAATGATGAAGCTAATTGCAATATTAGTTGATAATAGGGAACACGTACCCCAAGCGTTCCCTTTTCAGATTCAAGAAGTTTTTGAACGGTATGTTTTGAAGGAAGCACCATCGTGAAAGGGCCAGGCAATAACTTTGAAAGAATTGCGGATTGTTTTTGATTTATAGAGACGTACTTTTTACACGAATTCAAATCAGCAACAAATACTGAAATTGCTTTTCCCGGAGGCCTATTTTTAAACTCAATCAATTTTTTAACAGCGCTCTCATTGGTGGCATCAACCAGCAGTCCATAAACGGTGTCTGAGGGAAAAATCACCAGTCCACCAAAGGATAGCACCTGCAGTACTTCATTGATTACTTGTTTGATTGATTGGGTTGATAATGTGATTGTCCTTGTCATAGAAAGCTATTATTATATAATACATACTCCTTCAATTCTTCATAATCTGCTTCCTTCAGTTTCATGCAAAATGGTGCGCTATATGTTAGAATGATGCCGTATGAAAAAGAGCATTATAAAAAGTGGTAAAAATAAAAGAATAAAAGAATTTAAAATTAATTTTGACATAAAAAATGTTTTTATCGTCATTTTTGCAACGTTCTTTCTTTACACTCTGTTTGGTCCGGTCATCACAGAATCGATGAAAAATTCCGAAGAAGTGCCATTAACTCAGATTATTCAGGATATAAAAGAGGACAAAGTAAAAAAAGTATTGGTCGAAGACAATAAGGTAACCGCAACATACTTAGATGAAAAGAAATTAGTAACGCGCAAAGAATCTCGTGATAGCTTCAGACAAATATTGAACGATAATGAAATCCCCCTTAAGCAAGTAGTTGTCGAGACGAAAGATTCGACAATGGCAGTTGAAATTCTTCGAGTATTGGGAAGCATCATACCTATCATTCTTCTCTTCGCATTTTTCTGGTTTGTGATTCGACAAGCGAAGGGTTCGCAAGATTCGGTTTTTTCTTTTGGCCAATCAAAAGCAAAGCGATTTAACAAAGAACAGTCAAAAATCACCTTTAAAGATGTCGCCGGTGTTGAAGAAGCTAAAAAAGAACTGGAAGAAATTGTGGATTTTCTCAAAAACCCAGATAAATATCGTAAACTTGGCGCACGGCCTCCAAAAGGAGTAATGCTTGTTGGACCTGCAGGAACAGGAAAAACACTTCTTGCAAAAGCAACCGCAGGTGAGGCGAGTGTTCCCTTCTTTTCGATAGCTGGATCTGAATTTATGGAAATGCTTGTTGGGATCGGTGCTGCACGTGCACGCGACCTTTTCAGTACCGCAAAGAAAAATGCTCCGGCAATAATATTTATTGATGAAATTGACGCAATCGGAAGGGCACGATCCCGTAACGTCATGTCTTCTCATGATGAACGGGAACAAACGCTCAATCAGATTTTGGTTGAGATGGATGGTTTTACCCCCAACGAACGTGTTATCGTTATCGCTGCAACAAACCGTGGAGACCTCCTTGATCCGGCACTCCTTCGGCCCGGTCGTTTTGATCGACGGATTCTCATTGATTATCCTGATGTTGAAGGACGTGAAGCAATAATAAAAATTCACTCGCAAAATAAACCATTTGACAAAGATGTTCGGTGGGATCGAATTGCTAAACGAACGGTAGGATTTTCTGGAGCTGATATCGAAAATATGATGAACGAGGCAGCAATCAGTGCGGCTCGAAATGACAGATCAGCAATCTCCATGGAAGATATCGAAGATTCAGCTACCAAAGTAAAGCTTGGGCCGGAGAAAAAAAGACTGCAGACAGATCGTGATCGAAAAATTACCGCCTATCACGAAGCGGGACATGCGATTGTTTCACATTTTCAAAAGTTTACCGACCCAGTACATCGGATTTCAATCGTCTCCCGAGGTATGGCTCTTGGATACACCCTCATCCCACCAGGTCAAGACCAACTTCACACATCCTACAAACAACTTCTTGAGCGACTTGCAGTCATCATGGGAGGACGTGCAGCAGAAGAGGTATTCTTCAAGGACATAACGACTGGCGCTGCTAATGACTTTGATCAAGCCACAAATATTGCCCGAAGAATGGTCACTGACTTTGGCATGAGTAAACTTGGACCAGTCAATTTCGGACCGACCCAAGATATTACGGATTGGGGCTCAGAGTTCTGGGAACAAAATAACATCTCGCAAGAAATGCTCGCAAAAATTGATCAAGAGATCAGTGATATATTGAAAACTGCATTTGCGCTGGCTACTCAAATCGTCAAAAAGAATCGAGTCGTACTTGAAAAAGTTGCGATTGATTTGATAAAGAAGGAAAGCATGGATCAAGATCAATTTGAAAAAATCGTTGGAAAAAAGGACATAGGAAAAAAAGAACCACGGACATAAGGCAAATCGAACTACAACTACCGAAGTTCTTGAATGACGAAATACCTGCAATTTAGGATGCTATACTTACGTTATGAAAACCCTCCTTCTCATTGACGGACACGCGATGATACATCGCGCATTTCACGCCCTCCCTGATACTATGGCTACCAAAAATGGAGAGCCAACCGGAGCAATATATGGCTTCTTTATGATGCTTCAAAAAGTAATTGGAGACTTTAAACCAACGCATCTTGCAATCGCGTTTGATACCCCAACTCAAACCTTTCGAAAAAAACTCTACAAAGGATATCAAGCCAAGCGCCCACCCATGGATAGCGCTTTGAAACAGCAAATTCCCAATATCAAAGATCTCTTGGACGAAGGTGGCGTTGTCAGGATTGAAAAGCCAGGTTTTGAAGCTGATGATGTGATTGGAACATTGGTTGAAAAAAATAAAAAACATTTTGAACGAATTCTCATTTTGACCGGCGATCGAGATCTCCTGCAACTTACTGATACGAACGTGTTCTTGATTGCTCCAAAACAGGGAGTCACAAACTTTGATTTATTCACTCCCCGTGAGGTAGAAAAGAAATATGGTGTTACCCCGGAACATTTTCCCGATTATAAAGCGCTTGCAGGAGATTCTTCAGACAATTACAACACAGCAAAAGGTATCGGCCCAAAAACCACACAAGCACTGCTTGCACAGCACAAGACCATTGAGGAACTGTTGAATAATATCGATACCATTGAAAACCCACGGTGGCAATCGATTCTAAGAGAATATAAAGAAAACATTATTTTGTTCAAGAAGATTGCAACGATTCTTCGTGATGTTGAGATTGACACATCAGAAATTCGGCTTATATTTGACGGATTTGCAACGCCACTGCAGGAAGGCTTAAAAAAATTTGAACTGTTTGCACTTTCAAATAAACTATTTCATATTCCATCATCAGCAATAAAACCTGAGACAACCAAAAAGAACAAAGTTGAAAATCCCGAACAAATAGGACTATTTTAATTTCGACAAAGAACTATCATGTCTCCAGATACACAACAAAATCTTTTTTATACCATTCTCTTCATTATTCAACATAATGCTCTCGCACTAACTTATACGACTGCGATAGTATTTACCACCGGACATATGTTCTGGAAACCAACTCGTGGTAAAATCCTTATATTGTGGGGATTTATCATCTTGCTTTTTGCATTTGAATATAGCAAACACATTCTCGAGCCATTGAAAGAGCAGACCATTCAATCACTGATTACCGAGCGTGAAAGTGTCCGAATTGAATTTTATATTACTAAATTCTTGACGAGAATCGTTCCCTTTGCGCTCCCAATAGCAGGCTGGATGCTTATCGGTATGGGAGTCTTTTTTGACCCTCTTAGTAATCGATGCATGAAATACTACAGAAAAATTATCAAATAGCAATATTATTATGGATATAAAAACCGTTCAAAAACGTGCAGAAAAAAACATTCTCAGGAGTAATATCGATTTCAAGCTCACCACAACAAGAGAAAAAGCAATCCTTGCGCATACCGTCAAATTGAACGAAGAAGTTGGAGAACTGTGCAATGACATTCTTTCCATTCTCAAACTGCAAAGATCATCAAAACTTGAAAGATTTGAGAAGTCAAATATGTATGAAGAATTTGCAGACGTGCTTATCACTGTCCTTCAGCTTGCATCAATCGCTCATGTCGATATGGATCGTGCAACACGTCAAAAACTAAAGAAAATTGAAGATCGAAAAAAGAAAGAAAAAAAATAGTTATTATTTTGAACAAATTAATATGTGTGGAATATTCGGATACATTGGACATAATGAAAGTGCAGGCTCTATGATATTAGAGGGGTTAAAAGCCCTTGAATACCGAGGATACGATTCATGGGGTGTCGCGATCAAAAAGAATGATGGATCACTTTTTATTGAAAAACATATCGGTAAAATTGGAAGCGCATCGCTCCCCTCATTTCCTGCACATGTCGGCATTGGACACACCCGCTGGGCCACTCATGGTGGTGTTACAAATGAAAATGCCCATCCTCATACTGACTGCACAAAAAAATTTGCCATTGTGCACAATGGCATTGTTGAAAATTTTGAAGATCTCAAATCAGATCTTAAAAAAAAGGGGCATACGTTTAAGTCAGAAACTGACTCCGAAGTCATTGCACATCTGATCGAAGAATTGAATAAATCAGAATCTGATCGTGTCAAAGTAATGCAAAAACTTCGATCTCAGATTACGGGACTAAATGCAGTGATTGCATTTTTTCCCGATGATGAGTCATTCTACATTATTAAAAATGGATCACCGATTGTCATTGGTCAAGGTGATGATGAGTTTTATATTGCTTCAGATGCTTCAGCAATAATTCCCCATACAAAAAAGGTTTATTTCCTTGAAGATAATGAAATGGTTGAGCTTTCAAAAAAAGGAGTATCTCTTTTTGATACAAAAGGAGTTCGTCAAAATATTTCTTATACTACCCTTACTTACTCTGCAGAATCAACAGAAAAAGGATCCTTTGCCCATTTTATGCTCAAAGAAATTTCAGAACAACCGAAAATACTCAGAAACATCAGAGAAACACAAAATACTGAGATTAGAAAGGCTGCAGATGAAATCAGTTCGTCCTATGGAACCTATCTCATTGGCTGCGGAACCGCTTCATACGCATGTCTTGCGGGCACGTATCTCTTTTCAAAAATTGCTCATCGACATGTCAACTTTGCAATTGGATCTGAGTTTTCATACCTTCTTGATTTTTTGAAAGAGAATTCTTTGATTTTTGCCCTTTCACAATCGGGAGAAACGATCGATATTATTTCAAGTGTTAAAAAAGCTCAGGAGAAAAAAGCAAAATTACTTTCAATGACAAATTCTCTTGGAAGTTCTTTATACCGAATGTCCGATTATAATTTATTGCTTCATGCTGGGCCTGAAAAGGCGGTTGCTTCAACAAAAGCATATACGGCTAAAATTTCATTTCTTTATCTGATCGCTCATCAGATTGCTGGAACATTTGGAAACGGAAAGATTCAGTTGCTCAAGGCAGTTGATGAAATAACTCAAATTATTCAAAATAAGTCCTCTATCAAGTCGTTGGCTGCAAAAATGAAAGATCATAAAAGTATTTTTATTCTTGGGCGCGGCGTATCCTATGCCGCTGCACTCGAATCAGCACTAAAAATTAAAGAAGTTTCTTATATTCATGCTGAGGGATTTGCAGCAGGTGAGCTTAAACATGGCGTCATCGCCCTCATTGAAAAAGGAACGCCGGTTGTAATATTTAATCCAGAAGATGAAACATATGAAGATACATTATCTGCCGCACATGAAGTCAGCGCGAGAGGCGCTCATGTGATTGGCGTATCAAGCAAAAAGGACAAAGTGTATGATACATTTATTGAAGTAAAAAACTGTGGCGATGCAACGATTATTCCAAATGTCGTAATTGCTCAACTGCTGGGATATTTTCTGGCACTTGAAAAAGGACTTGATCCGGATAAACCACGAAACTTGGCCAAAAGCGTAACCGTAAAATAACTACTCTTCTAATATATTTTTCAGAAGTTTGTACAGTTTCTTTATCTGCTGAAACTGTTCTTTTGATGGCTTTGCATCATATGCAGCGCCGCCCATTTCATAATCAAACAATTTTTTATCTATTCGACCCTTGGCAAGCGCATACATGAATGCAAGCGAGTACTTATACAAGATAGGTATAAACCCATCTTTTTTTAGTCGCCTCAAGCTTACCTTCAGTTTGACATTTTTTAAGTACTTTGCAGAAACTCCTATTTTTTGTGCCCGTTTAACAATGTCGTGATCTTCAGATAAATACATCTTTTCATCAAAACCCTTCAATTGTTCAAATAAGACTTTATGCATTACCATCGATCCCCCATTGGACATAGGCTGATTGATCCTTTGAGACAACTCAACTCCATAGTTTATTACATTAAATAATATTTCATCTGAATAGACGCTACTGTTTGGAATGAGGGTGAGTTGAAATATGAAATATCCATAATCATTAATACACTGAATCAATCGATCAATACAGTTACTTGCAATTTGAGAATCAGCATCTATGAAAAAAAGGTAATCCTCTTTTGCATGACGTGCGCCAATATTTCTTTGATGAGATACATTTGCCTTTTCTGACTCAACTACCGTAATTGGCATTTTATTTTGAAATTTAATTGCTTTTTCAATAGTTTTATCTTTTGATTGCGCATCAACAATAATAATTTCAAAATTCTTATTTGTTTGCTTTTGAAAATCCTTGAGAAGGCGAGGAAGATCTCGCTCTTCATTAAGAGTTGGAATAATAACTGAAATTTTACGATGCATACCTTTATTATAACAATTAGTGTATTAATATGGATTATTAAACTGCTATAATAATCCAATGTCAGTTCTTACCGTAAAAAATCTGTCGAAACATTTTGGGAACTTTAAAGCTGTTGACGATATCTCCTTTGAACTTGAGCAAGGGGAGATTCTTGGCCTATTGGGCCCAAATGGCGCGGGAAAGACAACCACAATACAGATGCTTTTGGGCGTCCTGACACCAACAAGTGGAGATATTTCTTATTTTGGAAAATCATTTGAAAAACATCGGGAAGAAATATTGGAAAAAGTAAATTTTTCTT
>Ga0210057_1000952_pt1 | contig 45952 bp, 35 predicted proteins | sample CryGeyCG2114_010_2_FD_183968 | JGI IMG/M metagenome (GOLD analysis project Ga0210057, IMG submission 183968) | Groundwater microbial communities from aquifer - Crystal Geyser CG10_big_fil_rev_8/21/14_0.10 (SPAdes) (version 2) | ecosystem: Environmental > Aquatic > Deep subsurface > Groundwater ...
CTGAACACTCAAAGCGCCAGTTCCTCCGTAGCGCCAAGATGGCCAAACTAACCTCGAAAAAGACGTAAGGCCTGTAATGTTGTTCTCAGTAACGATATCCCTTAAAGTATATTTGCCTTCAAAAAGGGCAGGGAACCAAAAAAAGGCGGAGAGCATAAAGCCAAAAATAGTAGTTAGTATGTAGTATTTAATATTTAGGAATTTTTGTTTCGAGGTAAAAATTAAGCAAACCATGTAACCAAAAACAACTGGCAAAAACATTAAACTTAAGGCATTATGAGATAAAATTAAGGCCGCCAAAGCTAAGCTCCCGCCAACCAAATAACCCCAATTTGGTTTTTGGCTAATTTTTAAGGCAAAATACAAAATCAGCGGTGGCCAAACAAAAGCCCAGCACTCCCCAATCGCACCCCGAACATAAAGGTCAACAAACCGATAGGGAGCAAACATATAAAGTAGACCGCCGACAAACCCAGCTTCTTTTCGCCAAATTTCTTTAAGCCATAAATACATAAAAACACCGGAAAGAATAAAACTTAGACCAAAAACGATTTTTGTGCTTTCAACCAAACCAAACCCCAAAAATTTAAAAAAACTGGCGAAATAGCTTGGCAGCGGATATAAAAACATTAAAATCGGATGACCATAACCCCAATTAAGATTACCAGCCCAGCGAGGAACCAAATTTCCTTCGGAAAGCGATTGATAAAAATTGGCAATTCGCGCCACATGGTCTTGCCCGTCATGAGTCAACGGCAAACCCTGCTTTAAAAACCCCAAAAGAGGCAGCAGAGAAACAAAAATCAGCAAAATCAACCAAAAATCAATTTTCTTTTGCATAGAATTATCCTCCGGCCACAGCCCGCATGGCTTTTTCACCATTAAGCAAATCGAAGCGCGCTTTCGGAACTACTTCTGCCGGAAAGTCGGTCGTATTGCCAATGAATAATATCTCACTTCTTCCCTGATCCTGACTCCAGTCAATCGGTCTAAACTCAAACTTATCAATCGTATGGGCTTCTGAATAACCGCCGGATTTAGTGCCGCCATCTTTTAAATAGCTTTCCGGTGAATAACGACTGAAAAACAAATAAAACATATAGGATTGATAGCCTTGTTTTTTGTTAGTAACAACAATTTTTTGATATTGATCTTGATTAGCCAGAGCATATCCAATCGCCTTTTTTAAAGGATACTGAAAAGAATCGGATTGTTCAAAAGGAAAATTAATAAAATATTGGTGATAAAGATAGGCAAGATGAAAAATCAAAAAAATCACCAGACCAATTTTGGCTTTCTTTTTCCAATTTTCAGAAATCCGTTGCCAAAGAGCAATTGCTCCCAATCCCATCAGTATTTGGGGCACGGGCAAAACATTGAAGCTTCTCATCGCATGAGGCGCCTCGGTTGTTAGGCTGGCTGGAATTGGGGCTAACAGCAACCAGATAGCCAAAAACCACTTAACCCGCCGAGGGTAAGAACCAGCCGCTAGCTGATAAATACCGATCAGCAGCAAGGGTGCAGCCCATAAAGGAAGAAGGCCGAAATTGGGAATTTTATGGTTTTCTCGCCCGGCATTGAAAAAAAGCCAGCTAGGATCAAAATGACTGAAATAAGCCCGCAAAACTGTCAGGCCCGCCGCCACCCGCCGATTGTCAAAAATCAAACCAATAATATCACCCGATTTGTAATCGCGCGCAGTTCGCAAAGCCGATTGTTGGTAAATATCCTGGCTGTGATTCAAAATAAAAGTAGCCTGAAGGCGAACAGTAGCCCCTGATGTAAAAGAAGCCCGGATTATTGGCAATAAAACTAATAGGCCCAAAATAGCGGCGATGATAAAATATTTAAGTTCCTTCATTACTGATTTAAAATAAATTAAAAGTAACGCTAAAAGCATGAGCGGTGTAAAAATTCTCAAACTTTGGTAGCTGTAAAAAGATAAGGCAAAGAAAAAGGCAGAGCCAAAAAGAATAAGTTTTTTGCCGGAGTTTTGATACTTAATAAAAAGAAAAATCGCCAGTACCACTAAAGTCAAACCAAGATTAACTTCATGACCAAGACGGGAAATATAAATATGCCAAGGGGAAATGGCCGTAAAAAAAGCAGCTAGAAGTGAATAACTAACCACCGAGTTTAAATTCTTAAAAAGCTCCTTGGTAAGCCAATAAATGATTAAAACAGTTATTAAAGAAAGAATTACTGCCGGCAAACGAACCGCGATTGCCGACAAACCCAAAATCTTAACCAAGGGTATTACCAGGTAAACATAGCCGGCCGGCCGCCAGTCATCATAGGCCCGCAAAAGAACCGGCCAGCCGGCGCCGTACTCGTCTTTGCCGGTCGTTAAAAGTGAATAAGCATTCCAACCAAGGGAAGCTTCATCCAAAGACGGACTGGGCGGCACCTGGTTTAATTGATAAAACCGAAAAAAAGCAGCAATTAAGAGGATTAATACCAAAATTGAAAATTGAAAATTGAAAATTGAAAATTTATTTCTCATTTGCCCTCGACCAGTTTAATCGCCGGCTCGCCCTCTAAGAAATAAAAAGTTTTAACCACCGGCTTATCACCGGGAAAATCATCCGGTCGGCCCACATATAAGATTTTATCGCTTTTTTCCTCTTGTTCCCAGACAATCGGCCGGAATTTAAACTTGCCAAAAGAGTTCCTTTCTTCAGCAAAGCCGCCGGAAACCGTCCCCCCTTCTTGTTGATATCTAACCGGATCATATTCAAGATAATACAGAAAAAACATATAAGATTGATCCAGATGGGGTTGATTGGAAACAATAACCTGATCGTATTTATCTTGAATTTTGGCTACCTCAACCACTGCTTCTTGATAACCATACTGCCAAGCCACAGAAGTAAACCGGTTCAATTGAATAAAGTATTGATTCAAATAATAGCCAAAGTTAAAAACAAAAAGTGTCGTTATAGCCAAAATCAGAGCCGCTTGGGTTGCCAATTTTTTTTGTCTTAGCCAATTCCAAAAACTCCAAAAACCCAAGGCCGTTAAAAAATGGATCAATGGTAAAAATCTTAAAGCCCGAACTGCATGCGGCACCCCACTGCTAAAAGCTGCTGGTAGAGGTGCCAGTAAAAGCCAAGCGGCCACAAAATATTTAGTCCTTAACCCATACTGACCAAAAACCAATTGATAAATACCCAACAACAAAAAGGGCAATTCCACCAAATAAAGCAAGCCAATTCCCGGCGCATGATGACGAGTATCATCGCCAGTTAAAAATAGCCAGTTGAAGTTAAAGTGAGAAAGATAGCCACTCAAAAAAGTTAAGACATAAGTAATCCGCCGATTATCCAAAACCAGGCCCAAATAATCACGGTTTTCTTGATCCCGGATAAGCTTTTGGGCAGTGCGGGAGAGAAAAGGAGTCTGATCAGAAGCAAAGCTGGTCCCCTTGGCCCGCATAAAAACCTCGGGCGTAGTCAAGGCTAAGCGAATAAAAGGAGCCACAGTAACCAAGCCAACGATGAAAGCAATCACAAGCCAACGCCGAGGAAGTTTTAAAAGAGCTCGGCGCCAAATAATCACCAAGCCCAAAACCAAAAGCGGCGTAAAAATTTTTTCCGCTTGATAAACATAGATATTCAAACCAGCCCAAAAAGCAACCAAAGGCAAAAGATAGGGCTTTTTCAAGCTTTTTAAAAAAAGAAGGGCAATCAAAACATTAATCGTCATTCCTACCGCTGTTTCAAAAGCCACCCGGGAAAACTGCAAGTGCCAAGGGGAGATGGCCAGCAAAAATGAAGTAATTAGAGCATTGCGGATTGCAAATTGCGAATTGGAAAATAATTCTTTAATCAAAAAATAAGTCAACAGTACAGCTAGAATTCCCATCAAAGCCGCTGGCAAACGAACTGCAAAAGTATTCAAACCAAAAATCTTGATTGCAGGGATAACTAAATAAACATAAAGAGCTGGCTTATAATCATCAAATGAACGAAGAATCAACGGCCACCGGGCTCCATATTCATCTTTGCCGGTTTGTAAAATTGAGTAGGCATTATAACCCAAGGCTGCTTCATCCCAATCAGGAGAAGGAGGCACCTCTCCTAGGTGCCAAAACCGAAGCAGGCCGGCTAAGAGCAAAATTAAAATCAAAAAAACGCTCGATTTTTTAATCTTCACTTTCAACCCCCGGTTGTTCATCTGCTTTTTCATAAGCAACTAAAATTTCTTTGCCATTAAGCAGATTAAAACCCTGAATTTTCTTGACTGACTGGGGTAAATTTTGAGGCAGATCAATTACCAATAAGCCGGCTTCAAGAACAGGTTTTCTTTCGATATTAAAAAAGCGATACTGACCAAAACTTCTAACCTTAACAAAACCATAGGCATCTCGCTCCACCTCTGCTTCCTGCCAAAATTCTTGAGGATTCTTTTGAAGATAAAAAAGGAAATAAATATACGGCCGACCCAAAGCATCAGTAAAATAAACCCGGTCATAATTGTTTTCAACCGATTTAACGAAATCAACCGCCTCTTTATAACCATATTGCCATTCGCCAGAAAATTCGGCCGGATAATGGCGCCAATATCCATGCTGAAAATAAACAAAACCGATAATAATCAATCCCCAACTTATAATTCGCAGTCCGTAATTGATTAATTTTTTTTGTCTTTTAACCAACTGCCAAAATTCAACCAGCCCAAAGGCAGTAAAAATCTGCCAAGTCGGCAGGGTCGTTTCAATCCGCAAAGCATGTGGTGTTTCCCGAGCGGTAGCCGCCGGTACAATCCCCAACAAAAGCCAAAAAACAACCAGCCACCAATAACCCACCCGCCTTCGGAAAAGAAGAAAAATTCCTCCTAAAAAAAAGGGTACCTCCCATAAATAAAACAAGCCTACATCTTGGGTGGAAAATTTAGGGTTGCCATCACCTTTGATGAATAGAAAATCAGGATTAAAATGGTCAAAATAATGATGGAAAAACTCTCGGGTATAACCCCAGCGCCGGTTATGAATGATCCTTGACCACCAAGCCCAATTATCATTCTCCATTTCCTGATTAGCAATCTCAATCACCGCCGCATCAGAGAAGATATTTACTTCTTTAAATCTTAAGCGCGCCTGGGGAGTAAAATAAAAAGAAAGAGCAGGCAAAATAATTGCTAAACCAACTCCCCCGGCCAAAATCAACCATTTCTTTTTAAGCCACAACTGCCGGCGAAAAGCAAAAACTAAAACCAAAACCAAAAGCGGGGAAATAATCCGGGCTGTATTAAAGGTTTGTAAGCTTAAGGCAAAGCAAATCGCTGATAAAACTAGAAACCAATCTTTCCTTCCAACCCCCAACAAAAAACTAACTACTCCAGCGACAATGAAAAAACTGGCCACATTGGCTTCAAAAGCGGCTCGGGAGAGCATAATATGCCAGGGAGAAATCGCCAGCAAGAAACTGACAATTAAACCCAAAATACACCCCCGAGGTGAAGTATTTTTAAATAGTTCTTTAACCAAAAAGTAAGCCAGTAAAACAGTTAAGACACCGAAAAACGCCGAGGCAAAACGAACTGCAAATTCATTCAACCCAAAAATTTTAACCGGCAAAACCGTTAGGTAGGCATAAACCGGCGGTTTAAAGTCACCAAAAGACTCTAAATAATTCAAAGGTAAAAACCGACCGAACTCGTCCCGACCAGTTATTCCCAACGAGTAAGCATTATAACCCCAAGCCGCTTCATCCCAAGTTAACGAAGGTGGGTTAGCTCCTAGGTGCCAAAACCTCAAAAAAGCGCCAAGAGCAAAAATCAAAATTAACCAACAAATCAATAAATTTTTCTTTCCCATTCTATGGTAAAATCAAACTGACTCTAGTATTTGATTATAACAAATAATGTTATCCAAGATCGACTTCCCTCCAGTTAAAAAGACTGTACTGGCCCTTTTCTGGACTCTGGTCATAATTAATCTTTTTTTATCCGCCCGGTATGTACTTCATAACGACATTGTTTTCTCGGCTGATATCGCCCGCGATTTCCATTTTATCGCTTTTGATCTTCGTCATGGCTTCCCTCTCTTCCAGGCAACTCGACAATTCTTTTTAGTGATTTTTGCCTTTAATTTTTATACTGCGATTAAAGATACTAGGGAGGCAAAGAACTTTATTGGCAAAAACCCTGATTCATGGAAATTTCTTTTCAACCTCTCCAAAAAAGTTTATCAGCAACCAGAAAAAACTTTTGGCTATTTTGTTTTTTCCCCAGATGCATTTGGGTATCAACCAAGATATGCAATGATTTACACCGCTTCATTATTTAATAAACAAGTACTCAGTTTCGAAAAAAGACCAATTACTTATATCATTGCCGCACCACACCCTTTTATGAAGGACCGCTGGTGGAAAGAAAATCAGGTGAACATTATCGGTGAACCAGAATTGACAATTCCTTTCGAAAACGGCTATAAAATTGAGAAATACTTACTGAGTGACGAGCAGATAAAGATTCCATTTGATCCGGCTATTAATCCTGGTATTCACTTTCGATAAGACATGGTAAATCCTAAAAAAAATATAGGCATTCTCTTTATAATCATTTTTTTCTTTTCTCTTACTCTAATTTATCTATTTCCAATGACTAAAGGTTTAATATTACTACCCCTAGATCTTCTGGTAAGTAACTACTGTCCCTGGTACTCACCTGCACAAATTCTTTTAAAAAATCCCTACATGCAAGATAGTATTATTCAATTATATCCTTGGAAACATCTTGTTTTTCAATCATTTCAAGAGGGTATTATTCCCTTCTGGAATCCTTATCAACATATGGGGATGCCATTTATGGCAGGTATGAAACCGATGGTGTTTTATCCTTTGAATATTCTTTTTCTCCTGGGAGAGGCTAGCGGATGGAATACCTTACTGTTCCTCCAAATCTTTTTAGCAATGGTATTTTCTTATTTCCTCTCACGAGACTTTAAGTTTGGTATTGTGCCAAGTATCTTGGTTAGCCTTGCTTTCTCTTTGAATTCACTTATGATTGGAGTGCTTGAGTTTGGCTCTGAAGGACATGTCCTCCTCTGGCTTCCCATTTTTCTTTTTTGGGCAAAAAAGTATCTCGAAAAACGAGAAAGCAAATATTTATTCTTTTTAGGAATTTCGGTTTCGTTTAGCATTTTTGCAGGCCACCTGCAGTATACAACTTACATGTTAGCTCTATTAGTGGGGTTTATTTTGTTTTACGGCTATACTTTAAAAGCAAAAATAACAACCTATGGTTTTCTATTCTTAAGCATTCTTTTAGGAATCGGTTTAACTGCCATTCAGCTTATTCCCAGTATGGAATTATTTTCCCAATCATATAGAGCTACATCAAGCTCACACGAGGTTTTCTCAGAAGGTTTAATAAAGCCGCGTTTACTTTTTCGCTTATTTTCTCCTGATTTTTTTGGTAATCCAGTCACAAGAGATCTTACCACTGGTTATATCGAAACAAGCGGATATTTTGGAATTATTCCTCTTTTTTTCTGTGTCTACGCGATGATTTTTGTAAGGAAAAAAGTTTTTGCAAAATTTTTTACGGGGGTTTTCATAGCTACCTCACTACTTTCACTAAAGGGCATAGGACAGATACTTTATGTTTTAAAAATTCCAATTATAACTAGCGGTTCTGGAGGCAGAATATTTTTTCTTGCTCTTTTTTCAGGCGCAATTCTTTCTGGCTTTGGCCTTTTAGAATTTTTAAAAACAAAAAAACGAAAGAAAAATATACTATATTTATGCTTATTTACACTAATTTTTATTTTAATTGTTGGCGGCACAGCAATAACGAATCATCAAACTACGGGTTCCACAAAAATGTTTCTTCAAAACCTTCGATTCGCCTCTTTAATTCTCGGAGTTTTTTCTGTGGGAACAACCATCTATCTGTTTTTGAGAAAAAAAATTGCATGGGCAGACAATCTATTCCCACTTTTTATCGTTGCTTTAACATTTTTTGACCTTTTTCGTTTAGGTTATCGTTTTTTAACATTCTCTAATACAAAGTTTCTTTATCCTGATATGAATGTGGTGAAATTCGTCCAAGAAGCCTCTCGTACTACTCTTGCGCGCAACTATGGGTTAACTGAGCCAGAGCTAGCAACATATCTTAACGTCCAAACGCTCGAGACATACAACCCTCTCTATTTGCTTAGAAGTGCCGAGCTGCTTCAAGCTTTACAGGCAAAACTCGAAGAAAAACTGCCTGTAAATAAATATTTTATTACCAGCGAAAAGGAAAGGTTAAAGTATACATTAGATTTTTTAGGAGTCTCTTATATTGTTGCAGGAAAAGATTCTAATCCATCAATTGAATACTTTCATACTGACAGATTTCAAGGGGATTTCACCCCAACTTACCAAGACGATCGTTATGTTGTCTATGAAAACACCACCTCATACCCCCGTTTTGATTTATACTATCAGGTCCGAGAGGTAAAAAGCGACACTGAAACCTTAAGACTGATCTCTCAAAAATCGCTCAATTTTAGAGAAGAACTTATCTTGAACGAAACACTCCCTTTTACCTTACAAGAGGGAAGTGGATCAGCTAAGCTACTTGCTTCAACCGTAAACAAACAAAAATTTGCAATAAAAACCAATAAGCCTGCCCTTTTTTATGTCTCAGACACTTTTTTTCCTGGCTGGAAAGCAAAGGTTAATCAGAAATTCGTCAAAATTTACCAGGCCAACTATAATTTTCGAGCCGTTGAGGTTCCTGCCGGAGAATCTGTAATTGAATTTTTCTATCAACCTAGTCATTTTTTATTCGGGTGTCTAATTAGTTTTCTTAGTTTGATAATTTTAACTTTTCTTGCTGTTTGGCGCAAAAAGCTCATATGAAAAAAATTAATTTATCAGTGTTAGTTATTTTTCTTTTTATTTTTTTATCAGCAGCGGCTTTTCGGTTGACAAATTTAAATTTAATTGAATTTAAGGGTGATGAAGCCATTAACCTGTATTTAGCCGCTCGACCTTTATTTGGTTACCCTTTCCCGCCCGGCGGCACTGTCTCCAGCATCGGCCTTCTAAACCCGCCTCTTTTGAATTACCTTCTTTTTCCTTTTGTATTAATAAGTCTTGACCCCAAAATAGTTTCCTTCTTTATCGGGCTGATCAATTCATTCTCAATCGGCCTTTTTTTCTTGATAGTCAAGCGCTACTATAGTTTGACTACTGCTTTAACCGCTTCATTTCTTTTTGCTTTTTCACCCTGGTCAATTATTTTTTCTCGTAAAATCTGGACCCAAAATCTGATTATGCCCTTAATGGTTTTAGTTCTTTTTTCTCTTGGCAAAATCGTAGTAAAACAACAAAGGAAATACTGGATTCCCTACTTGACTGCCACCTTTTTTATCATCCAGCTGCATCAATCAACTGGTTTTTTCCTGGTTTTGTTGAATTTCTTTCTTTTCCTTCAGCTTAAAAAAAACAAAAGCGTGTTTCATCTCAAATACATTTTAGCCGGAACCATTTTGGGAATTTTGCCGGCTTTTCCTTTTTTAATTTATCTGGTTAAAAATCTTTTTACCAATCCTGAAGCAATTTTGGTGGCAAAAGAAAGATTTGCTCCGGTTTTCCATTCCCAAATTTTTCTCCGTCCCTTGCAAATTATCAATCAGGGTAATTTTTATTTTGTCCTTGGTCAAGACACCCTTACTTTCAAAAACCTTTATCCGTTTGCTTATAATTTAAGAGTTCTCTTTTATCTTGAATATCTTTTTATTCCCTGGGGGATGGTTGTTTTCTGGCAGAAACACCCCCAATGGCGTTTCTTAATCGGTGCTGTTTTAACCTTGCCCTTTGTTTATTTCTTGCTCCATTTTGAACCTTTTATCCACTATTTCCTGGTAATTTCCCTGTTTCTTTTTCTTTTTCTTGCCAGCAGCCTTAGTTGGTTAATTAACTCAAGCCGACTTTTTTTAAAATCAGCAGGTGGAATTATTTTCACCATCCTCATAATCACCTCTCTTATTTACAATACGGCTTTTTTTAAACTTCTCCAAAATCAACAAGGGTTTAAAGGAGATTATGGTCCGGTTTATTCAGCCAGTGCCGCCGAAGTCAAAAAAAGATTACTGCCTTATAAAGATGACCCCCATTATCAGGAAATGTTTTTAGCCAGCTTTTTACCCATCCAATACTGGTACGGCTATTTGCCGGTTCCTCAAATGCTTTACTGCTATGAAGAAACCAAAACCCACCTTGATGAACTGGAAACGCGTCTTAAGGAAGTCCCGGTTGATGCTCGGATTCAACTCGAACTTTTAGCCTTCTGGACCCAATCTCCTCCCACTCCAGAAACATTATCCTTGCTCAAAGAAAAAGCTATCACTATTCCCGGATATCAACTAATTTACCAAGCGGCTTCTCAATTTTAGTCTCAATTGCCAGCCACTGATAAAAATAATAAATAAACCCAAAGAGAAAATGCTGGCTCTTAATCCCCAAAAAAATGCAGGGGGCTGGTAAACAAAGACCACTTGGTGTTCTCCTTGGGGAATTTTTACGGCTCGAAAGGAGAAATTCGCTCTTAATATCTCAATTTCTTCACCATCTAAAAAAGCTTTCCAGCCTGGAGAATAATTATCTGACAAAAACAACAAACCTGAAAAAGGCGCCGCTACCCGTAACCAAATCTGATTAGGTAGGTATTTTTCAAATTCCACCAAGCCAGCTGATTGTTCGTCTTTGTAAATATCATTTTCTTTATCAAGTCCAGGATCTTTTTCGAGAATAACTTTCTTACCCAACTCAAATTCCGAATCAAAAAGCCTTTCAATTATCTCTTGATCGTCTTTGGCGACCAAATAATCAGTTGCCAAAAAAACCCGAGGCAAGACCTCAAGATACTCCCAAATTCTGAATTTTGAATCTTCCCAGACAAGTCGAAAAAAAGCTGGAGGAAATCTCTTTTCTTGGCTAAGCCAGTTTTTGCCTTCGCCCGTTTTAGATTCAATAACATATTTTACGCCAAGAAGTGAGAGAAGCCTTTTTCGGTACCAGTTATCCAAAACTCCTTCCCTCTCAGAAGCCGGCTTGATATTAGCATCACCACGACCGATTTGCGAAGTAAGCCTTCCATTGGTGGTTTCGCTAAGGTAAAGTAATTGGCCGTATCGAAAAGAGAATAACGCATCATATCCTTCGGGCGATAATAAATCAAAGTAATTAAGAAGATTGTTTTCAATATAGGCATTGCCGTATCCCCAAATTCGGTTTATACCGGCAATCTCCTGTAATTTTTCAATTACTCCCACTTTGGGAAAAACAAACCTTCTTTCGGAAAAATAAAGGTATTTTTGAGCAAAATAACCAGAAGAAAAAATTTGAGTCAAAAGCAAAAAAATAAACAGAGTTTGATACTTCGTAATAAAAATCAAAGACTTTTTAATTTTTAGAAAGCGCCAATTACTAACAATTACTATCAAAGCAGTTGCTAGAAAAAAAATGGTTGGCAGTACTAAATTACGAAAAGAAACACGGGCATAGTTTGATTCCGGAAAAACTAGGCGTTGATAAAAGACCCAGCTCCAAAGAAAGATAAAAACCAATCCTAATCCAACAAAGATAATTTTCCAAATCTTTTTGTCAGATTTTTCTTTTAAAAATAAGTCAATCCCAAAAGCAGCCATTACGCAGAAACCAAAAGTGGGCAAAATAAAAATCCTTGAGGGAATCATCGTCGTAAATAGGGGCAATCCGGAATAATACAAAAACCATCCTAAGGGAACAAAACCCAAACCTAGAGTAAGCAGACTAAACCATTTAAAAAAACTCAACTCTTTTTTATTACTTTTGGAAAAAAAGGCAAATAAAGCCAAAACTAAAATCGGGATCCCCAAATAAATCATTTTTTCATGATAAAAACCGGTGCCAAAATAATTATAGGCGCCCGGATTACCCCAAAAATCAGGAGCCAAAAAAGTAAGCAAATGTCGGAACGGCATTAAGTATTCTTCAAAAAGAAATTTGACATCGACTTGCCCTCGGGGAGAAAGAAAATAGGCTTGAATTGCCGGCCAAAGATGGGCAGAGCAAATCATTAGACTAAAAAGAAAACCGGTCCCTAAAGTTTTCCACAACCGATAGTTTTTCTTTTTTTCCTTTAAAAATCTAAAAATCAGCCAGGATAAGACAGCCAAACCCAAATACAAAGTTAATTGTAAAAATCCGGCCAAAATAGCACTAACTGTAGCAAAAACCAACAAGATTACCCCTCCGGGGGTAATTTTCTGGCGTAACTTTTCAATCGCATATAAAATCAGAGGCAGCCAGAGAATTGAATGCTCTTTAACTAAATCTTCTTCCAACCAAACCATCATCCAGCCTGAAAAAGCAAAACCAATCGAGCCTAAAAAAGAAGCTTTAAAAGAAAGATTAATTTTTCTTAAAAACAAATAAGTAAATAGACCCGCCAAAATTGGCTGAATTACCACCAAAATTGACCAGGCATCAATTTGGGGCAATAAAAAATAAATTAAATTTAAAGGATAAAAAACCGGCGCCTGATAAGTGGCTAAATGAATATTGCCCGAGAAATTGTAAGGGTTCCAGAACGGCCACTCGCCTTTTTTCAATTGTTCAGTAATCAACTTTCGATAAGGATAAAAAAGACGAAGATTATCAAATCCAATCGGCTTATTGGGCGGGCCATTGGGATACCCCTCCCACTCATATTGACGCCAAGGAGAATAAAAGGATACCAATAAATTAGCAGGAAAAGGGACTTTACCTCCCCAAAGATATTCTCGGAAAAGAACCGTTGTCAGGAATAATAAAACTAAAAGGGCCAAAAATGAACCCTTGTGTTTGAAAAGCCTGGATATAATCATAACTCACCGCACTTTAACCTCACTATAACCAGTCAGATCACTAATAAATCTTTGGCAAAATTGGGCTGTTGACAATTCTTCGACCTTAAAATCACCAAATTTTATCCCTTGAGGATAACGATTTAATTCAAAATCACGGCATAAAGAATCATTGAAAATCCGGTAAATCTCACCGCCATCGCTCAACTGGCTAATACTCAACCAAGCAGGATATTCCTTCTCATCTAAACATCTAGATTCAGGCAGAAGAATAGCTACTTCATCCTTAGCCAAAATTAAATTCTGCGGACACCCGGAAAGAAAATGGATATTCCCCCACTGATATTTCCCTTGGTTTAAAACTTCTCTAACCTTCGTTAGAGTACTTTTATTATAATCATTTGAATAAAACAGGTTTTGTTTAAATGGACCAGATTCATTCCGGGTAATTACTAAAACCCGACTTGCTTTTTGTTTAGCTAAGCTTACATAGCGAAATAAAACCCGATTACTAAACCCAAAACCTTCAGAGTTGTAAATTGGATTTCGGAAAAAATAAATATTCAAAAAATTGAATAACTGAAGTAAATATAAAATCATAATCAAAGCCGCTACCCCGATTCTAAATCGCTTATCTTTTTTAAGTGAAATTACTACCCATATTCCCAATCCAATCAGTAAAATAAAAATCGGATAAAGCAATGCTCCTCTTAGGGCATATTCTATTCCTGAGACGCTGGCCACTGCCGGCAAAGGTGCTATCGCGATCAAGGCTATCAAAAATAGCCAAGTTCTTTTATCCCTAGAAAAAAGGAAAATAGCACCCAAAATAAGGAAAATAAAGTCCAAATAATAAAACAGACCGTGATACCATAAAGAAAAGGTTGCTCTTCCTTCGCCATGGAGAAACAAAAAATCCGGAGAAAAAATTCCCAAATATTTTTCCAGCGATAATTTCAAAAAAACCACTAACTTATTAGAAAAAATCGCAGCTACTGGAGTAATCATAGAAAGGCGGCGTTCATTGTCAACAGTTTGGACAACTACTTGGCTAAAAGGAGAAAAAAGCTCACTAATTCGACTTCCAACTGGCTGGGTTTTCATTGAAAGTAAAAACCAAGCTAAGGGCAACAGCGATAATAAAATCAAAATCAAGTATTGCTTGGTAAATTTTTTCCGATTAACCACATGCCAGCTATAGAAACAAACAGTTAAAACAAAAAGAGGGAAAATTATTTTGGTGCCAAGATAAGTAAAAAAGGCTAAAAAGAAAAATGGAAAAGTCAAAAGCAACCACCAACCCTTAAGGTAAATTAAGAGGCAAAGGGCGATTAAGTATAAAGTTGTTGCCAGTGGTGCTTCAAAAGCAGTTCGGCTAAAGTAAAAACTCCAGGGGTTGATTGCCATAACTGCAGTCACCACCAAAGCAGCTCGTTGCCCCCAGAATTTCTTGGCAATGAAAAACAGGATTATTAGCAAAACGATATTCCAAATCACATAGGGTAGACGAGCCGAAAATAAAGAAAGATTCAATGGACCTATAATTGGCACTACCATTAGGTAAGGAAGTTCTGCTTTAGGAACCTGGTGGGGGGGTGTGCTTAAGGAAAGCGGTGACCACCCTCCGCTAATATCCCTGCCGCTAAGAAATATCGATTTAGCGTCTAAAACGTAATCCAGTTCATCGTCAGAAATAGCAATTGGGACTCTATCAAGCCATAAAATCCGTAAACCAAAGGCAAAAATTACAATTAAAAATAAAAGCAGCCAAGTTTTTAAAATTTTTTTACTATTTTTCATTTTTGGGCCAAAAGTAGGCGGTTAAAAAAACCATTGATAAATAACCCAAATGGCTGTTGTTAAAATAACGGGAAAAATACCAAAAAACAAAAGTAAAAAGACCATAACTGAAAATCAGGCATTTAACGGTTGGGATTTTCCTCAAGTAGCGCAGTAAAATAAGCAAAAGAGGTAAGCCGAAAACCAGCTGCCAAATCCAAAAGGGATAGGAAGACTGGTGCAAAACCATTCCCCAACCATAACCGGCAATCGGATAGCTATTTTTAGCACTCCCGCCTAAATAAAAGACAGTACTTTCCAAAAATGCCTGGGAATTCCAAAAGAAGAAGTATAAGACTACTAAAGCGAAAACTAAAACGAAGAACGATAAACACTTGATGGTTTTATTAATATTTTTTTGGTTTGCCAGCCATAAAAAGAGCAAATAAAAGGGAAAAATTGGCCAGGCTGACTGTTTGGTGGCAAAGGCAAAAGCCATTGGTATTCCTGCCAAAGCAAGTCGTTTTTTTTGCAAAAGATAAAATCCCCAAAATAAAAAAGCGTACATAAAAATATCTGATCTGCCTTCAAGAAAATAGCCCAAAGTAGCGGGGTTAAAAGCTAAAAGAGTGATAAATAAACGCCGCTGGCGGCTACCGGCAAGCAGCCGCCAAGCAAGAACCAATAAAAAAGCAAATAAAACTACCAAGGGCATCCGGCCGTCAAAAAAACCAAAAAGAGAAATTGAAAGAAAATAAAAAGGTAAAGAAAAAAGCAAATACCAGGGCATCATCACAAAATGAAATAAGGCTGGATTAACTTCGGTATCAGAATAATGCCACTGTTCCAAAGGAGTGCCAAAATAAGTTACTGCATAGGGATTTTTGCCGCGCAACAAAAACTGAATGGCTGACTCAAGCTGCAGCGGCATATCATGGATTTGATAAATCGGAGCTGTTCGGTGACGCGCCACAATCGCGGAAAAATAAGCACTGCCAATCACAATACCGATGGTAAGCCAAAGCAAAATATTGCTAAGGCGCTTATTTTTAATCACTAGATAAATTCCAAGAAGAGCAAAAATAATCCCAAAAAGCCAATAAGGGGTTTGGCCAGGGCTAAGCCGATAAGTCATAATAAAAGGGATAACCAAGCAAAAAAGCAAAATGCTGGATAAAGATAGACTGTTCATTCTAGCTTGAAAATTTGTATTTGATTAACACCCATAAAATTTTTAAGCCGTCTTTCCAAAAAATCTTTTTACCCTCGGAAAATTCTCGACCGGAGTAGCTAATCGGCACCTCATAAATTCTAATCCCCTTTTTCAAAACCTTGGTTGTAATTTCCGGATCAAATCCCCAGCGATTTTCTTTGAGAACAACTCCTTTAAGTGAATCTTTACTGAAAAGTTTATAACAAACCTCCATATCTGATAAAGTTGTGTTGTATAAAAGATTAGTCGTAAAAGTCAGCAGTTTATTGCCCATCATGTGCCAAAAAAACATATTTCGATGTTCACCGGTAAAACGAGAACCATAAACGACTTCTGCCTTTTTTTCTTGAACCGGTTTTAACAAACGAGGAATATCCCGGGGATCATACTCCAAGTCCGCATCTTGGATTAAAATATAATCACCTGTGGCTTGTTTTAAACCAGTTCTGACCGCCGCGCCCTTGCCCTGATTTTGCTGATGATAATAAATTTTAAATTCAGGGTACTCTTTTTTTATTTTTTCCAAAGTCTCTCCTGTCCCATCAGTTGACCGGTCATCAATAATAATGATTTCCTTTTTCACTCCAGGCAGTCCGACAGCCAAAACCCGCCTAACAATTTCTTCAAGCGTCTTTTCTTCATTAAAAACCGGGATAATAATCGAGAGTTTCATTTTTCTTCTCCATCTTTCAGAATTAACTTCTCCTGCTGTTTAAAATAAACCTCCGCATCTTGCTTATTTACTTTCAGCAATCTAAAAACAGGAGTTTTATCTTCCCGATAAATTGTTTCTAAAGCCCGCGCATAAGGTTTTACTTTACACTCACCCTTATCGACAAAAAGAATTTTTTCTTCTTGGAAAATCTCATCTTTTTTATGAGAAGGGCAATCATCAGGATGGAAAATATATTTGTCAAAACCCCAACGATCTTTTGCTCGCAAAAAATGATACTTTTCATATGTTTTGGGGTCGTATTGATTATAAAATAAAATGTAAATGTAAGGATCGTTATGAGCTTTAGTAAGAACGATTTTTTCGTATTGGGAACTAACGCGATTAATTTCGGTAATTAATTCTCTAAAACCGTAGTTGCGGTACCAAGGCCGATAAACACGCAGATGAACAAAATATTGATGAAAAAAATAACTAAAATTTAAAACCAAAGCAAAAATGAAAGAACTAATTATAAATAATCTAAAGGTGTTTTTCTTAAGAAAAACGACACCTCTGTAAAAACCATAGGCAGCCAAAATTTGAAAACTGGGAAGCATAAAAAAAGTACGCTGAACATTGGGAATATCTTCTTGAGTTAATGAAACTGCTACCGGACCAATGAGAAACCAATAAATTGGTAGCCAAGAAAGACCTATTTTTTCTTTTAAAAGCAAAATCATTCCTAGAAGGATAAACGGAGCTTCAATTAGATGTAAAAGCCCCATTTCGGGAACTTTATATCTTATAGGTAGTCCACCATTAAGAAAAAGAAAATCAAAAGTAAAATGTTGGCCGTAATTATGAAAAATTTCTCTGCTATAGTTAACTAACTTATTATGAAAAAATCTAACCAGATAAATATTAGTTCCCTGAAACTCCTCCCTAATTTGTTCATCTAATCGAAGTTGAACACCTGGATTATTAAAAATACTCACTTGCTTAAAACGGCCAGTACCCGGCCCAAGAATGATAGTCAAAAAAGAAGCCAATAAACAAATCAACAAAAAAATGACGCTAATAGCTTTCGTTTTTTGATTTTTTAACTTTTGCCAAGAAAAAACAATTATTCCAAAAACAAGTAGCGGCACAAAAACTCTTGGCGTATGATAAAAAAAATAGCTAATAAAAAATAATAAAAAAGAAAAAAGAAGGTCACTCCAGCTCTGTTTCTTTAAAGCGCGAAGAAATAAACAACCACCACCCAAAATTAAAGAAAGCGCTACTGATGCCTCCGAGGTTGCCCGACTAATAACAATATGCCAGGGTGATATTGTCAGCAACATCGCCGAGATTAGTGCTAAACGATTGGCTGTTGATGAATTTTTGAAAATTTCTTTTACTAAAAAATAAGTCAACAAAACCGCCAGAATGCCGAAAAAGGCCGAGGGAAATCGGGTTGCGAATTCATTCAAACCGAAAAATTTTATTGCCGGAATAGTCAAATAAAAATAACCTGCCGGGCACTGATCACCAAAACTATCAACGTAAAGAGGCAAGAAGTTTCCATTTTCATCTTTACCAATCTTCATCAAGGAGTAGGCATTATAACCAAACCTTACTTCATCAACATGAAACCCGGGCGGAATCTCACTTAATCGGTAAAGCCGAAGAAAAGCAGCCAAAAAAAGGATAAAAATTAAAATTAATTTTTTATTTTTCATTTAAAAGCGTCTTTTTATCGCCCCTGGCAATTGCATTAAAGCCAAAAGGAATCCCTCCAGAAAAAGCCAATCGCCTTTAATTATCGCCTTAATTAAATGATAAGGGAACCAGACAAAGTGACTACACAACATTTTACCATTCCCATTTTTCCAAACGAATAAAAACTGGTTTTTGTAAGCATATTTTTTCATTTGCTTTTTACCAAAAGCGGCAATATTGGTTGTTTCATGTTGATGAAAAACTTTAGATTTTGGTTCAAAAAAAACTTTCCATCCTTGCTTCTTTGCTCGCCAGGATAAATCAATATCCTCCCAATAAGCAGGCCGAAAAAGGGTATCCATCCCACCAAGCTTGAGCCATTTTTTTCGGTTAACTGCCATACTGCCAGCAGTTGCCCAAAGGGTATCGGTTCTATCTTGGTCTTCAGCTCGCCAGTGAACTAAAAAACCTCGCTTAAACTTACCTAATCCTCGACCACTATAAACTACTTTGCCATCCTTAATATTTTTTTCTTTACAACCCACAGCAAAAACTTCAAGATTTTTAAAATGAACTAAAAGCGGTTTTAGAAAATCCAGCTCGGGAACAACATCATTATTGAGCAAAACAACAATCTCTCCTTTGGCCGCATTAACACCGCTGTTACAAGCGGCGGCAAAACGCTGGTTTTTTTGATGCTCAACCACTTTTATTTGTGAATAATTATTCTTTAAAAAACCAAGGCTGCCATCTGTCGAAGCATCATCAACAACAATCACCTCCCAATCTGTTTTACCCCACGCCCTACAGGCCTTCAAAACCGCTGGCAAATTCTTCTTAAGAAGATGTCTGCCGTTGTAATTGGGAATAACGATAGAAAATTTAACCTCCATATTTAAACACTAGCTGATGTTCTCCTTCAGGAACAATAATAGCACGAAAATGATAATCTACTCGGTAAATTTCTGTTTCTTTTCCGTCAACCGCCGCTTGCCATCCAAGATAATAAGCATCTGTTAAAACCAAAATTCCCGGACGATCGGAAACAACCTCAATTTCCACCAGATTGGGTTGATAATCCACTATTATCACTTTATTTTCTACTGACTGATCGATTGGAACAAGATTAATTTCTTCTTCCAAAATCGCGGTTTTTCTCAAATCTATCTTCGGCTCAAAAAGCAAGTTAATCGCCTCACTCTTGCTCTTCGCTACCCGATAATCATAAACCATAAAAGCCCGAGGAATTACATTTTTGTTTTCGTAAACCCGGCTTTCGCTCTCTTGAAAAACCAATTCAAGCTTGGATGAGTTTAAATCGCTTAAGCTCAAAATATACTTAACATTTAACAAATCAATCAATCTGGACCGCCAATTTTGAGGTGTAATAATCCGGTTAAAACCAAAAGGTGAACTAATATTCGGTTCACCCCTTTCTGAAGCAGCCATTAGTTCCCCGTATCGAAGTAAGTATAAAGGATCATATCCGGCCACATCTTGGAGTTTATAGACTGCAGAAAAATTAGGCGGAAATATCCGGCGATCAACTGCCATAATTCTAAAAATCTCCTCGTCTGATTTTAAAAATCCAATCGCCTCAGTTGTTGGGAAAAGCCAATCTTTCTTAGTAAAAGGAGTAAATTTCCAACCAAAACGAAGTAAGTCAAAACAGATCAAAAACAACAATAAAATTAAACTGAGTTTAGCGAATAACTTTTTTGGTGGAAATGACATTAACCAAATTAAAAATGCTCCTGCCAGCAACATAGCCGTTGGTAAAATTAAATTTCTCTTACTAATCGCTAAATTACTAACCCACGCAACTTGTGGCCAAAACCTGGAAGTGACAAGAACAAAAAGCCATAAACACCCATAAACCAAAACGGTAAAAAAGAAAAAAACGGGCACTTTTTTCTTTTTTAAAAATCCATCAAAGCCAAAAGCAGCTAAAACGGCCAAACAAAAATCAACTAAAAACAAAAGCCGGGTTGGCTGGCTGGTAGAAACCAGAGGCAGTTTCAACAAATAAGGCAGTTTAGCCCAAGGAGTCGGTAGAGCAAAAGAAAGAAAGAGTATAAAGAATAAAGTATAAAGTATTAAATATTTAGTGCGAAGAAAAAAAATCGCGTAAAGCACAAAAATCAGAGGAATCACACCAATATACCCAATAAACTCGCCGTAGTTCCACTCCCCCCAGTAATTTAAAGTCGTCGGATTGCCGAAAAAATCAGGTGCCAAAAATTGAATTAAATGTTGCCAAGGAATAAACCAACCGGATTGGCGCCAATTAACTTGATCAAGCCCGCGGCCGCTTAAGCGAATTAATTCCCAGGTGGGTCGCCATTGAATAGAAGTAAGAATAAAGAATATTGAATAAAGAATTAAAAACAATAAAAATATTTTTCTCTTGCCAGTTTTAGCCGGTAATAACCGCCATAAAAGATAAATAAGTGAGAAGAGAAAAACATAAAAAAAGGTTTGTAAATGACCAGCGAAAAATGATTGAGCTAAAGCAAAAACAAAAACAAAACCCCAAAATAGAAATTGAAAATTAAAAATTAAAAATTTTGACTTGTTAAATATTTTTATAATCTTCTCAATCGAAAGCAATATTAAAGGTAACCAGAGCGCCGAGTGAAAAAGCGTTCCCCACTCCAGCCAAGCAATAAAAAAACCGGAAAAAGCAAAACTGATACTTCCCAAAAGACAAGCTACTTTTTGAAGTTTTAAGTGGTGCAAATAAAGATACAAAAAAACGCCGGCCAAAAGTGGCTGAAAAAAAATTAAAATTCCCCAAGCGGTGGGAAAATTAAAAACAAAGAACAAAAAATTAAAAATATAAAAAGGCGCTGACTGAAAATTAGCCAACAAAGGCGTACCAGTTAAATTATATGGATTCCATAAGGGCAACCGGCCTTGTTTAAAAGTCTCAATCACCAGTTGGCGCCAAGGATATTGCTGACGCACCGAGTCAGTAATCAAAAAATTCTTAAAAGGCAAGCCACGAGGGTATTGGTCGGCCAATAAATCCCGCCAGGGGTGATACATACCGACGATAGTATCGGCCGGAATCGGTAACAAACCTTGAAAAATAAATTTCCAAAAAAATATTACTACCACTAAAAAGATAATGATGATGGGCCAGTTGCGAAAGAAAAAACTTCTAATCTTTGACCAGTTCATAAATTTTTTGGTAAAAAACTTTCTTGCCAAATTTTTTACTTGATTTAATTGCCTGAATCGACATTTTTTTCATCATTTTTGGCGATTTAATTAATTGAAGTGTTAAATTGACCAATTTTTTTTTATCCTGCCATAAAAAGCCATTAACACCTGATTGGACAATTTCTGGTATTCCGCCTTTACCAACAACCACCGGCACACAACCTGCAGCCATTGCTTCCACAACCACAATTCCAAAATGTTCCATCAGCCGGGGATCATCTTGCTCAAACCCAGCCGCATGCCAAAAAATACTTCCCTGACCATATAATTTTTTTAATTGGGAAAAAGAAATATTAGTCAAAAATTCCACCGGCAAGCCATCAGCTTTTTTTTTAATGGCTTCAAAGTAAGATTTATCTTGACTTCTTAACCCGCCTGCTAAAACCAAACGCCATTGAGACCCGCCAATTTTTTTTAATTTCTTAAAGGCCGTGATTAAAACTTCCTGTTTTTTGGCGTGAAGAGTTTTGCTAAAGCGACTGACAGCTAAAATAATTTTTTCTTTTTGGTCGGGATGAAAATTGTCAACATCAACCGGTGGATAAACAACCAAACTTTTTGTTCCATATTCTTTATCGATAAACTTTTTTGTAAATTGTGAGTTACAAACAACATGATGAATACTTTTTAGCTTTAATTTATTCAAAAAGGTCTGGCCATCAACATTTTGAAAGGGCACTTGAAAATGAAGAATATTTTTCCGCCCAAACAAAAAAGGGACGCTGCCATCGGAAAGATAAAAAATTAAATCATAATTTTTTGTCTCTTGCCACCGTTTCCGCAAACTAGTTTTTGGGGCAAAAAAGTTACGAACAAACTTAACTTTGTTTAAAGAAAGGCCAAATCTCCTGGCCAGTTTTGGTTTCAAAGTCTCATCATCCCAAAAAACATCCACCGCCCAACCTTTTTTAGCCAAACACTCGGCCACAGTCATGGTGTAGCGCTCACCGCCACCTAAAGTATCCAAATAAGGATCAAAAATCCCAGCTTTCATTTTTTTAATCTCCGGGAAAATAAACTAGCCAAGAATATTACTAAACCCAAAGATAAAAAACTTACTTTCACGCCTAATTTAAAAGAATTAGGTTGATAGACAAAATCAACTTGATGCTCGCCTGAAGGAACTACCAATGCCCGAAAAGTATAATCAGCCCGATAAATTTTGCTTTCTTTTCCATCAATTAGAACTCTCCAGCCAGGGTAATAATTATCGGAAAGAAAAAGAAGGCCAGATGTTTGTGTTTTGACTTGAAGTTGAACCTGGTTGGGACGATAGTAAATAAATTTCACCGTTGGTATTTCGCCGGGTGATTTAAGCGGTTCAACTATAACTGGTTCCTCTTCCAAAACAAGAGTTTTACTCAAATCAGCTTCTTGCTTAAGTAGTCGATCCACAATTGCCTGGTCTGATTGAATCACTTGATAATCATAAGTAATAAAGGCACGCGGTAAAGCCTTTTTGTTCTCATAAACCTCATATTTCTCGTCTTGGTAAATTTTTTCAAACTGACCAGGATAATCCCAAAAATTAAATTCCCAACACTCTCGGTCATCTTCAATTGCATGCAAGAAATATCTCCCTCCCAAAAGATTCATCACTTGATAAGTATATTGGGCTCTTCTCTGTAAATTAACGCCTCTAATCGAAGAAACATTTATTTTACCATTCTTAGCAGACTCCAGGAATTCAGCGTAACGTTGAATGAAAAGAGGATCATAACCGTCAAATCCTTGAATTTGAAAATAATTCATCATCTCCATGCCAACAAATCCAAAAAGCCGATCAGAACCCAACGTTTTTCCTAAAAATTCCAAAATCGGCAACTGGGGGTAAATATGTTTTCTTGAATCAAAAGGCATCCATTTTTGAGCGAATCGCCACATATCAAAAGTCGTTAGTGAGACGATGGCCACCAAAACTAAAAATAACAAATTGTTAACAATGAATTTTTTGTTTTTTAAGTAGTTTTGAGTTAGCCAAAAAACTAAAATCAAAATCCCAAAGGCAACGACCATCCCGCTGGGAAGAATAAAATTTCTTTTGGCTACCAAAAACCATTGAGACTCAAAAGGTTTTTTGATCAGTAAAAAGCCCCAAACTCCTAAAACAATAATTAAAAAAACCAATGCCACTCCAAAAAGAGGTTTAAATTTTCTCTTTTTAAGGTCAGTGATTAACTGGTCAAGGCCGAAACCAGCCAAAATTGCCACCGAAAAGCTCAAAAGACCATTGATTCGAGCCACCGAACTACTTGAAAAAACAGGAATTTTTACTTTAATAATTAAATCCAAAAGAAAGGTCGGGTGTCTTAAAATCAAAGAAAATAACCCCAGAATAGCAAAATAAAAGACTACTGGCTTTCTTTTTCTAAAAACCACAAATAAAGCCAAAATCAAGGGAATTACACCAGCAAAACTAGACCACTCAGCGTAGTGGCCAAACCAATCGTTACGAGTAACCGGATTACCATAAAAATCAGGCACCAAAATGGTTACCAAATAATGCCAGGGAATAATTTCTGAAATTCCAAGTGCCTTGCTTCTGATAGATAATCGATAAAATTCAAAAGTAGGCAAAATTTGAACAGAAACTAAAAGTACTCCCAGCAAAACAAAAAGTAAACAAAAAAGAAAGGCTTTAGCACGGTGACTGGTAAGTAAACGAAAAACTAAATAAGTCAAACTGGTTAAAAAAACATAAAGACTAGTTTGAAAGTGACCAGAGAAAAAAGAAGCCGCTAAAGAGAAACTAATTAAGATAAGTCCCCAACCGGTAAGTTTTTGAAAACTTCTCTCAATGGCGTAAAGGACTAAAGGTAGCCATAAAAGCGCCCAGCTTAAAGTGCCATAGGCCATCCAGACCGTGATAAAACCACAAAACATAAAAGCCACTGAACTTAAAAGCGCTGCGGTTTGACTAAGTTTAAGTTGACGACAGAAAAGATAAGCAAAAAGCCCTGCTAGAAGCGGTTGCATTAAAATCATGATGCTCCAAGCATCAATTTCCGGCAAGATAAAGAAAAGCCAGTTGGCAGGGTGAAAAACAGCTGATTGGTAATTGGCCAAAAAAGGATTGCCGGAAAAGTTATAAGGATTCCATAAAGGAACCTGCCCGTTCTTCCAAAAATTAATTACCAGATGTTTGAAAGGATACATTTGACCAATAACATCGGGCATGGCAGAGTTTTTAATCGGCAGTCCATAAAAATACTGCCAAGGGGGAAAATTATTTACCAAATAGTCAGCCGGAAAAGGCACTCTGCCTTTGGCCCAATAAGGAAAGGCAAAAGCAACGACTAGGCCAAGAATGATTAAAACTGGCCAAGATCTGGTTAAAAAATTTTGAATTTTAATCTTTAATTTTGAGTTTTGCATTTTGCGTTTTGCTTTGCCCCTGCATTTCCCACAAACGAGCATAGGTGATAAAACGACTAAACATCTGAAAAATTATCTCTATCCAACCCACTGTTCCGTCTCTCCACCCTTGAAGTTTAATCCCTCGTTGCCAAAATTCAGTCAGCATTACTCTTAAAATACGCCACCAAGTCACGGCTGGATGACCAGATTCAAACAAAAGTTTAGCCTCAATCTTTGACCATTCCCGTGTTTTTTCCACCATTGAAGACAAGTCTCGATGAGTTAAGTGAACAAAAGGGCTTTTCAGCCTGCCCATTTGACCCTTAAAAATGGGATCTTCATGAAGCCGCTTTCGCCAACCTTTTAATTTCTTTTTTAAAAATAACCGCTTGACATAATCTGGCCAAGCACCGCCATAATGAACCTCTTTGCCCAAATAAAAATTTCTTCTGGGAATTTCATAAGCCGTAACACTCCGGGAGTGGCCGGTAACGACTTTCAAAATCTCTTTTTTCAATTCCGGTATGACTCTTTCATCAGCGTCAACATACAAAATCCAATCTCCTCTCGCCTTTTCCAAACCAACATTTCTCCATTTGGCAAATTCTAATTTCTCAAAGGGCACCTGAATCACTTTGGCACCATATTCCTTGGCAATCTGGGGAGTTTGGTCAGTCGAACCAGAATCAACTAAAACAACTTCATCCGCCCATTTGACTGATTGCAAGCAATCTTCAATCATTTTTTCTTCGTCCTTGGCAATAATAACCACTGAAATTTTTGGTTTTTTCATTTAATAGAGAACATCAATTAAAAAAATCGCTAAAAGCAACCAAGAGCCACCAAGAAAAAAGCCAGCTAGTAAATCACTCGAGTAATGAAAGCCTAAAAACAAACGGCTTAAAGCAATCAAAATAATTAAAATAACTATCAAAAAGCTGATAATTAAAAATTTTTTCAGAGAAACAGGCAAAAAACGAAAAATTAAATAATCAAGTAAGCCGTAAAAATAAAAAGCTAAAGTAGCATGGCCAGAGGGAAAAGAAAGACAATCATCAGGAGCAAGACAACCAAAAGGACGGGGTCGACCAAAAAAATCTTTGAGAAAAAAAATAAGAGCGGCGCTGCCTGCCAAACTGAACAAAGCGGCAATGGCAGCTCTTTTTCTTTTTCGAATCATCAAAAGAGTGGCTAAAGCTAAAAAAGCAGCGATAATAAAAAATCCACTACCCAAATGAGTGATTAAAGAAAAATATTTCATCAAAAAAGGTGTTCTAAATTGAGAAATAAAATTAACCGCCCACTCATCAAAAAGCTTTATCTCTGGAGAAAAGATTTTTTGCCAAAGCCAAAAAATGGAAACAAAAAAACCCAGAATTGTTGCCGATAAAAGCAAGATTCTGAAACGGGGATAAGTTCTAATCCGTTTATCCAAATCTTGCTTTTCCAATAAAAACCAGTCTTTAATTTTCATTTTAAAAGCCTAATTTCTGCCACAGCGGCGGCAAGAGAATCAAAAGTCCCATTAAGGCTAAGCCAAATGAAGCAATTAACATCATGCCGGCCGAAACATCCTTGGCAATTTTGGCTTGAGGGTGATATTTTTCGATCACCAAATCAACTGTCTTTTCAAAAGCAGTGTTAGCCATTTCGACTGTCAGGCCGAAAATGATGGCTAAAGTCAAAAATAAAAATTCTGTCTTAGAGATGTCTAGCCAGATAGCCAAAAAAACTACTAAAAAAGACAAAAAAAGGTGAATTTTAAAATTACGCTGAGTTTGAAAAGCATAAATCACACCTTGAAAAGCGTTTTTAAAAACTACCCACCAATTTTTACTTTTAGTCATGCCAACTGCCTCTAGCAAAGTTTTTAAGATAATAATCTTTAATGGCGACTTTTTGCCATGGTCGACCGGCTAATAATAGTCTAACACTTTCCTGAATTAAATTAAGTTTTGTTCGCCAAGAAGCGTATTTCATCCCAAAAAGCAGTCTATTTCTGGTAATAAAATAATCGTGAAGTTCTCCGCCCACCTCACTTGAAGAAGCATTAAAATGCCAGAGTTTAGCTTTTGGATGATAAATAACTTTAAATCCTGCCCTTTTTGCTCGTTGACAAAATTCCACATCTTCGAGGTATAAAAAATATCTTTTATCTAAAAAACCAATTTTTTCCAAAACTTCTCTTTTAATCAGCATCGCACAACCAGAAGCAAAATCAGTTGCTATCTGTTTATCATATTGACCTTTATCAACTTCATCTACACCTCGATGGGAGCATAAAACATTCTGCCAGTCAATCTTGCCGCCAGCATACCAAAAAACTTTACCTCGCTCACTTGGTTTATATTTGGCTTGGTGGTACTCATAACCCGGCGCAAAATAAATTTTAGGTGCCACAATTCCCACCTTTCCATCTTTCCCTGCAGCAACTATTAGTTGAACTAATAAATCTTTATCAACAATCGTATCGTTATTTAAAATCAAAACATAATCTGCCCCTTGTTTTAAAGCATATTTGATGCCAACATTATTACCTTCAGCAAAACCAAGATTTTTTTTGTTCTTCAAAAAAACAACACCCGGAAAATCTTGCTTAAAATCATCAATAGGTTCTGGTGAGTGGTTATCAACAACCACAAATTTTGTTGCCAGTTCAGGCGTCTTTAATTGTCTTAAAGACAAAAGGCACTGGCGCGTAAACTCCTTGCCTTTAAAATGGAGAATAATCACAAAAACTTGCTTCATTACTTATTTAAGAACAATTTTTATTCTGGCAGAATCCAAAATCGCCTCATAACCCATCGTTGACTTCATCATCAGCCGGTAAAGATGCCGGCCTTCAGATAAACTTATATTGGCAGACTCAGCCCGATAACCTAAAGACCCTTCGACCCAGACTTCGCTGAACCAAACATCATGTTTGGCGGTGATATCGTAAAGTTTGGCATAAACTTTTCCATTAGCCGAAGGAATTCGCAAAGTGGCCTCAAAAATGATTGATTTGACATTAGGAAAATTAGCACTGTCAATCACCGCCTCTATCCCAGGCAATTCAATCCAATCCTGACTTTTGGTTGAACCAGAACCTAAAGGAATATAATATTCTTTAACTGTTGGTTGGCTCACTTCAACTTCCTTTTGAGGCAAAGGGGAAATTTTCGTGGCTTCGGCAGTGGCCTCAAAAATTTTTTCCAAACAAGCAGGGGGGCATGTTTGGCTTTCAATTGATTGACCAGCTGCTGGTTGATTGCTTAATGGCTGGGAAGTAGGCGGTACCACTTTGATATTTAAAAAAACAAGGTTCCCTAAAAAAAGGAAAATTATAATCCCAAAAAGTATTTTTTGAACTTTAGACAAATTCATTAGGGTGACTTGCGAACAAGACGATAAAAATTCTTTTTAAAAAAGCTTTTTGTCTGCTTGATTCTGCTGGTTAAAAACCAATATTTAAATTCTTTGATGATTGGGCCAAACTCTTTCTCAATTTTTACCAAAAAATTTTCAGGTTCAATCTTTTTAAATTCCTGGTTTTCCCAAATTTTGGCAAAAGTGACCAAAGCGGAAAAAGACTGAAGTAAACTTAAAACCAAACCATGAAGGCCGTCTTTATAGCCTTCTTGCTTAAAAAATCTTTTTAAGAATTCCGCTGTTGGCCAACGAAGAGCATCCGGCCAGCTGATTTTTTTCCCTTCAGCCAAAAAGACCTTTTTATCATTCTCGGTATAAAGATAATTAAGCTTGGTAACAAACTGAGAGATAGTTCTGTAATTATAATGGATAAGGAAATTTTCCAAATAATCTGCTTCACCCGTCAACTTAGGCTGTTCATGAACACTTTGACAAGGTAAAAAAGCCTGGCCATTTTTAAACAACCGCAGTTGGTAATCAGGATACCATCCAGTATGCCTGATCCATTTACCAAAAATAATGTTTTTTCGGGGTATCCAAAAACCATTAAATTTCGTCTTGGCATTAATCTTTTGGTTAATCTCCTGACGTAGTTTCGGACTGACTCGCTCATCAGCATCAAGATACAAAATCCAATCACCAATCGCTTTTTCAATCGCCAGTTGCTTGTTGAGATGAAACATTGGTGGATTATTTTTAATAAGAATTTTAATCTCTGGTTTTTTTCGGCCAGAGGCCGATCGTCCTATGGACGAGGCAATCTCCACCGTTTTATCGGTACTAGAGCCATCCACAATGATAATTTCATCCGCCAGTTGGTGGACTGACTCCAAACAGTCTTTGATATTTTTTTCTTCATTGAAAGTGGCTAAAATAACGGAAAGCTTTTTCATTTTTTGACTACTCCCATAACTAAACTAGTTGCTTCGCGAATTTTGTCTTTGGCCAAAACAGACATCAAGCCTAGATAAATTATAGCACCCAAAAAAGCAACAATAAACAAAAAAGCCAGGCTGGTTATGTGGCCAATCAACGGATAAATAGCCAAACCCATTAAGATCGCTCCTGTCAAGGGTTTTATGACATTTTCCTTTAAAGAAAAGTCAACAATTTTTTTGACCAAAATAATCGGCCAAGCCACTGAACTGGCCACAAGTACTGCGGCCAAGGCAACACCGTTAAAGCCTAATAAAAAAATCAATGGTGGGGTTAAAATCCAAGTCAAAACTGTCCAAAAAATCATCAATTTTAAAGTGGTTTTAATTCTTCCAGTGGCGTTTAAAGTGTTAGTTAAAGTGGTCGAAACACAAGCAAAGCCAGCTTGCACACAAAAAAGAAACAAAGAAATCAAGGCTGGCTGCCACTTAAGATAACGAGGCAAAAGTTCAACCAACGGCGTGGCTAAAAGCGAAAGTCCCATTAAAGCGGGAAAAGTAAAAAAACAAACCGAAAAAAGAGCCTTCTCGATCCCGGCTTTTAAAGCAGCCAAATTGCCCTGGATTCGTGAATAAGCCGGAAAAGTGACTTTATTAACGCTGTCCATAATAAAACGTAAGGGCATATTCGCCCATTTTTGGGCCCAGCCAATAAAACCTACTTGAGCAAAAGGTAATATTTTCCCCAAAAAAACAGTCAACAAATCGTCCTTGGCCAAAGCCAAAAGGCTGTTTACCTGAAAAGGCACGCCAAAAGAAAGCAGTCTTTTGGCACTTTTTCGATTAATCGCCAACCCAGGCAACCAAGGGGAAATAAGGTAAATTAAAACTAGTCCTATTATTCCTCGCGCCAAAACAGCCCAGGCAAAACTAGCCACCCCTGTTCCTTGCCAAGCAAGGGTCACAGCCACCAGATTAAAAACCAGGGTTTCACCAATTTGGGGAATAATCAAATGATTAAAATCTAATTTCCGCTCCAGCAAAATTGAAGGAATAGTTTTTAAAGAGGAAAGAAAAAAAGAAAAAATCAAGGCCCGCAAAAGCCAAAGGCCAGCCGGGCTTAATTTATAAAAAAGGGCAATTTTCGTAGAAAGCAAAAGGGAAAAAATTACCAAGACAACAACTAAACCTTGTTGAATCGTAAAAGTGGTTTTTAAATCGTCTTTTGTCAATTTTTCCTTTTTTTGGATCAGGGCGGCGGCCAAACCAATGTCGGAAAAATAGTTTAAAAAATTGACCACGGCCGTAACGACAAAAAAAATACCAAAAACTTCCGGCGCCAAAAAAATAGTCAAAAGAAACATTGAAAAGAAGTTAACGATTTGCAGAAAAAATGTCCGGGAAGTAAGGGCAATCACGCCCGAAACCGAACGCTTCTTAATCGCGGCTAATTCTAGTTCTTCCATAGAGGTATTTTAACATACCTAATCCCAAACCTGCCAAGGAAAGCAAAGAAATTAAATTAGCTAAACGGCGAACCGGGGTGTTGACGAATTTAAGAATGACACGATGCGCACCTGGATTAAGGGCAAATTTGATTCTGCCTGCCTCAATCCTTGGAGCAACTTTTTCGTCGTCAACAAATATTCGCCACCCAGGAAAATAGGCGGTGTTGACCAAAATTTGGCTGTCGGTCCTCGCCTCAATTTCAAGTTGATAAAGATGATGTTTAAAATCTTGACTTTTTATTTCAGCCTCACCCTCAATGACTTTTACTTTTTCCCAAGCAATCTCCTCTTTACTTTGAGGAACTGGAAATTCCTTGGGTAAATATTCATCGGAAATTTTTGAAATCTTCCACTTGATATTCTCTTCATTAATATAGCCAGCCGCTGTCACGCCTAAAAAGGTTTGGGGTTGAAAATATTTGGTGTTTAAAACCAAAAGGCCAATAATAAAAACGCTACTGATTACCGCTGGCCACCAATTAAGTTTTTTGGGTTGCCAGCTTATCAATGAACCAGCCATAAATGAGACTGCTAAAGTGCTAAAGGCTAAAAAACGCCAAGGATATTGAATAAAAGCCATCACTGGAATTGTCTGCCAAATAAAACCAGAGGCATCGTTAGTTAAAAAAAGCACTATCAAAAGAAAACCAAGACTGACTAACAAAACAGGCCGTAATTTCTTCTTAGCAATGGCAATAAGCAAAACTAAACCAGCTACTAAGAGATGAATCTTGCCAATCATAAAACTCATACCATCAAGTCGACCCGGCGCTGAGCCGCCAAAACCCCAAGGACTAGCCCAAAGTTGATCAAAAAAAACAAAATGATCCCGCCAATTAGCCCCGCCACCAATTTGGCCAAAAACTTTGGTTAATTTCATTTCGGTTAAAGCCGGCAACCAATAGAAGGCCGCAAGGCCTGCGGCCAAAATTACAAATTTCAAATTCCAAATTACAAATCGTTTTTTATCTTTTTGAAAAATAAACAAGATAAATAACATCAAAAATAAAAATGGTATAAACATCATGGCAGTGAGGTTGTGGACAAGAATCACAGCAGTTAAGGCTAGGGCGGTGGTGATAACGCCTCGGCGGTGGCCTTGAGCGATTCGGTAGAGACCATAAAATACCAAAGGCAAAAAGGCCATCGCCCAAAACTCGCCGACTGCTCCTCGGACATAAATATCAAGAGCATGATAAGGCGCATAAAGATAAAACAGGGCGGAAACTATTCCTCCCCAAACTCCCCAAAATTCCCGAGCCAAAAGGTACATAAAAATACCGGCTAAAATAATCCCCAACCCAAACACAATTTTAGTGGCCGCCAAAGCATCAAAGCCAATCAGATTAAAAATCGCTCCTATGTAATAAGCCAATGGTGCGTAAAAATTAAAAATCGGGTAGCCATAACCGTAGCCTAAATCTTTAACCCAACGGACCGGAAATTGACCGTCTTTTAAAGCTTGAGCCATTTGTTGAACCCGAACCACTTGAGTATCATCGTGCATGGAAAAAAAGCCAGAATGAAACAAAGGCTTAACTGCCCACCAACAAAGAAGCAAAATAAGTAACCAAGGCCAAAATTTGGTAAATTTTTTAATTTTCATTTTTTCTTAATTTTAACCAACCAGCCTATGATTACCAATAAGCCAAAAATCGAAACAATATCAGCAACTAACCGAAGAGGTGTTTCCTTAAAGACAACAAGGACTTGGTGATTCCCTGAGGGAATTTTTAGTCTAATTAGGCCTTTTTCATTTTGAAAATTGATTGGTGCCAACTGGCCATCAATTTTGGCCTGCCAACCGGGGAAATAAACGGTATTCACTTGAACTTCTGTTTCTATTTTACCTTCAAGTTTAAAAGTAGTTTTTTTGGAATTGAAAAAAAGTGCCTCAATTTTGTCTTCTCCGGCCAGAATTTCGACTTTTTCTTCTGCTCGCTTGAAAGGTTTTTCTTTAACCCAAATCGGCATGTATTCATCTTTCACAGTTGTGGTGGCCTCATTAGTAGTATAAAAACTCTCTGGTCGGTTGACAAAAGAGGCTGGTTTAGCATAGCTGAAATTAGCCAAAATCACCAAGGTCAACAACAAAATAGCCGCCTTGATTTTTTGCTTGGCTTTCAAATTTTTAATAGCAGCACCACTTAAAACACTACTGCTAAAAGTGCTTAGGGCCAAAAGCCGCCAAGGAAATTGAGTTCGCCAAAGAAAAGGTGCAATTTGCCAAATTGGCGTTGATAAAGGCAACATCAAAAAAATGGCTATCAAAAAAACAGCCACAAAAAACAAAATTTGGTTTCGAACGAGAGTATTTTTAGCCCAAGATTTAATTAAAACAAAAAGAGCCAAACCCACAACCAAAAGATGAATTAAACCAATTTGATAAGAGGCTTGATCCGTGGTGCCGGTAACTGATGGCCCATAACCCCAAGAGGGTATTAAAAGTTGTTTTAAACTCGGAAAATGTTCCCAAAAATTGGCGACCGTGACTTGGTCCAAAATCGTAAACTGTTTATCATAAAGGGCTGGTAACCAAAAAAAGCAACTCAAACTCAAACCCAGCAAAAATAAAATCCCATAATTCATAACTAATGGCCTTTTATCTTTGCTTTGCCAAATTAGCCAGCCAGCATAAAAAAGGGCTACTGGTATAAAAAGCATAGCCATAATATTGTGAGACACAATCATCCCGGCTACCCCCACGGCTCCTAAAGTAATCAAAACCCGGCTTTGTTTTTGGCTCAAACCATAAATAGCCAAAAAAATTAAAGGCGCAAAAACAAAACTGACTGCTTCACCAATCGAACCTCGAACATAAACATCTAAAAAACGGTAGGGGGCATAAACATAAAAAATAGCCGCTACCAACCCGCCCCATTTCCCCCAAAGTTTGCGGCCAAAAAGATACATCAAAAAGCCGGAAAGAAAAAAACTAAAAATAAAAACTAATTTAATGGCATTGACAAAGGAAAAACCCAAAAGGTGGAAAACTTCACCCATATAAAATGATAAGGGATAAAGAAAGTTAAAAACCGGATAGCCATAGTTGTGGTTGAGTCGGACGGCCCAACGAACCGGAATTTGGCCGGAAACAAAGCTTCGATGAAAATCAGAAAGCCTGATAACCATCCATTCACCATCATCAGAGGCAAAAAACCCTGGCCGAAAAAGTGACCAAGTCGCAGGTAAAATCAAAAGAAAAAGTAAGATAAAAATCAAAATTTTTTTCATTAAACTTTCTTTCTAAATCCTAAAACTTTTGTTCCCAAAGCGAACAGCAAAATCATCAATAATGTGCCACCTGAAATCTTCATCCCCAATTTAAAAAATTGGGGTTCATAAGAAAAAATTACTTGGTGTTCTCCTTCGGGTACTGGCACGGCCCGAAAAGTATAATCAGCCCGATAAATTTTTTGGCTAATACCGTCAATCTTCACCTGCCACCCCGGAAAATAATTATCAGAAATGAAAAGAAAATTATTTCCTAAAGCCGTTGTTTTTATGACCAAACGGTTAGGTTGATAGTCTAAAAGCTCAATCTTGCCAGTGGCCTGATCGGTTAATTGAAAATCTTCAGGTAATTTTTCTTCCAAAATAATTTCTTCTCCCAATTTAAATTCAGGATCAAAAATTAAGTTAACAATTTTTTGTTTCTCTGTTTCAACTCGGTAGCGATTTACCAAAAAAATTCTTGGCAAGGCGGTTTGATTTTCATAAACCTGCCAACTGCCCTTTTGCCAAATCAACTGATAAATTTCAGAGGGAAAAGTCTGGTAATCCGGCTGCCATTCCTCACTTAAAGTCTCATTTTTTTGAAACAAATATTTAACACCCAAAAGATTCAATAATCGCTGACGATAAAGATTTTCTCGAAGAGCCTGCTGGCCATAACCTTTAACCAAGTTCACATCCGCTCGGGGAACCGGCTTTTTAATCTGGCCATCTTCTGAAGTCGAAATCAACTCACCATAACGCCGAATAAACAAGGGGTCATAACCTTCAACTGAATAATTTTTAAGTAGAGTCGAAAAATTACTTTCAATATAGCCAGTGCCGTAACCCCAAAAGCGGTTAATCCCCGCTTTTTCTTTAAGAAATCCCATAATGTCTGTTTCCGGATAAACAAACTCAGGCGGAGAAAAAGGCGTAATCTTTTTAAAATAAAAAAATAAGTCAAAAATCGTCACCAAAACAATTCCCCAGAAAATCAGTGATTTTTTACTCCAACGAGTGGAAAAAACAATTAAAAACATACCCAAAAAAGCAAAGACGGTGGGCAAAATCAGGTTATGCTGGGTAACTTGAAGGTTGGCTACCCACCCGCCAGCCGGCGGGGCAAATATTTTAGGCGCTAGCAAGACAAAGAGCCATAAAAAAAGATAAAAACCAAAGAAAAGTAAACTGGCGACTTTTATTTTTTGATTTTTGTTTTTCAAATAATCATCAATCCCGAAACTAGCTAAAACAGCCAAAGCAAAAGCCAAAATATACAACAACCGAGTGGGCACGGTGGTGGAAATAATCGGTATTTTCAAACCGTAAAAAAGCCGAGTGGGAAAAAGATTTAAAGTTAAAACTAAAACTGCCACCGCTAAAACAAGAAAAAACTGGATTATCTTTTCCCCGCCAGCTGGCGGGCGGGCTTTTCTCCGCCGAAAAATGGCCCAAAAAGCAAAAAATAAAGGCAAAACACCAAGATAAGTGACTCTTTCAATATAAGTTCCGGGCAGCCAGTAGTTGCGACTCGCCGGGTTGCCAAAAAAATCAGGTACAAAGGTCGCCACAAGCCCAAACCATGGCAAAAGCAATTGGGGAATTTTTTCATAAGGGTATGCTTCACGAGCTGATTGTTGAAAAATCTCCCAAGTAGGTAAAAGTTGGGCGGCACTAAGAAAAACGGCAACCAAGCCGCTAGCCCCAACCGCGATAGTCTTGACAAGTTTTTCTTTTTTTACCGAACTAAAGAGACGAAAGAAAAAGTAGGCATAAACAACCCCAAAAAGATAAAAGGTTACTTGAATATAGCCGGCCAAGATGGAACTCGTCAAAGAAAAAATAAAAAGCAAAAGCCATTTTAACCTGATTTTTAAAATTAATTCCTCGACTAAAAACAGAACCAATGGCAGCCATAAAATGGCGTGGCCAAGATTTCCCCACTCAAGCCAAACCGTCAAATAAAGACAATAAGCAAAAGCCAAACTAGCCAAAAACGCCGCTTGCCAGCTGAGTTTTATTTTTCTTAGAAATAAATAAGTAAAAATACAAGCCAACAGAGGCTGAAGAATAATAAAAACAGTCCAGGCAGAATTAAAAGGTAAGATAAGAAAAATAAAACTTAAGGGATAAAAAACGCCGGTTTGAAAATTGGCTAAATGGGGATTGCCGGAAAAATTATAAGGATTCCACAAGGAAATCTGTTCATTTTTAAACATCTGGGTAGAAAAATGCTTCCAAGGAAATAGCATACGAACAACATCAATCCCCTGAGCTTTATGAGGAACGCCGCCGGGAGCAAAACCCAAGTAAGAAGAACTATTCCAAGGCGCGTAATGACCAACCAAAAGATCCCCGGGAAAAGGCAGATACCCTTTGAAAAAAAAAGGATTGAAAAACAAAAAAGCGACTCCTAAAAAAAGGCTGAAGCTGATCAAAAACTCTTTAGTTTTCATTCGTAAGGATTACTTGGCAAAGGGTCAGATAAACATCACCAATGCCCTTTCGATACCTGGCAATTATCTTCAAAGGCCAGTTGGCGGGTACTTCTTGGGTTTGGTTGAAAACAAAATAGGCTGATTTAATCTGGGCGCTTTCAGTTGCTTGCGGAGGAATTTTTTCTTGCAATGGCCAAAAGCCATGAATCTCAACATTGTGATTTTTGTAAAGATAAACTTCCAAAGCATAAGGCAAGGGCCCAAAAGTGCCTTCAGTGGCCACGTATATTTTACCTTTCTTTGACTCTTCATTTAAAAAAGCGACTACTTCTTTGACACCACCACCGGCAGGCCAGTCATTAAAATACTGATTTTTGTCTGCTTTGGGAATATCGGCAATATAAGGGGTAGTCAACAGCTGCCAATCACTCCTAAGCCAAAAAAAACTACCAAGTAACGAAACGATGACTATCAACCATGGTTTTTTTAAAAAGCCGTAAAGTTGGCTTAAAGTCAAAGCCGCCAAGGGCAGCAAGGTTAAGGTCATAAAGAAAATAAAACGAGGATACAAAACCCGACCAAAAAAGGCTAAAGCGATTAGCGGTGCAATAAACCAAATCAAAAGGAGGACTTTTTTTCTAAAGTGGCGCCAAATGGTGAGCACCGAAAAAGCAAGTAGCCCAAAAACTGGCCAGCTAAAGTAACCAATGAACCAATCCCATAGACCCCGCAAATTTCCCCACCAAAAGCGAAAAGGATGAGTCAACCACTCTTTAAATGAGTAAATAAAAACACTGTTTTTTGAGGCAATCGTATTAAAAAGCGGCGAAAGCCGTAAAATCAGGTACATCACCTGAGATTCAACAACGGCAATCAATACCAAACCTAACCACAAAAAGAATTTTTTAGCTCTTTTTTTATCTTGCCAAGGAAATAAAAGTAATGAGAAGGGCAAAAGATAAAGATTAAAAAAGCCAGAACTTTTGGTTAAAGTCCCCAAACCAATAACCATTCCCAAAATTAAAGCGACATCTAAACGAAAAGTTTTAACCAACAAAACCTCAAAATACAACGCCCAAACCGCAAACATCCCAACCATTCCATCCATTAAGGCCATCCGGTCATAAACCATCGCAAAAGGATAAAAAAGATAAAGCCCGGCCGCCAAAAAACCAACTAAGTCTTTTTTAAAAAGCTCGCGACTTAAAAGAAAAAGACCAATGGCGGTCACCAAACCAGCCCCTACCGAAATCAACCGTCCGGCAAACAAAGGGTCCTTTATATAAGGAATCACCACCATCATTAACCAAACAAACAAGGGTTGCTTACCGTCTGAAAGAGAGATAAAGCGCCAATAAGCATCATAACGGGCAATTTCTGCCCAGCGAATATAGATAGCCTCATCAGTGAAAATCGGCATCAAAGTCAGCCGGCAAAGACGTGAGAAAAGATAAAAAGTAACCAGAAGAAAACTGACAACCAGCTCTTTTTTAAACTTGGTGATTTTTTTCATCTGCACCGTTTAATTTTACCATAACGCTGAAGCAGACAAACAATTATCCCTAACCCCAAAAAACCAAAAGTCAGCCAATTATTAATCGTCGGGACGGGTGGATTCCAATTACCATAGTAAAAAAATGGCGCGTAAGTAAGCAACAAACCGAGAGAAAAAATGCTCACGAGCCAAAAAAGCGGCTTTTTGGCCAGTAAAGCTACAAATGGCAAAGGATAAAGTAAATACCAAGGCATGATATGTTTAATGCGATAAACCGCCACCACAAAAGCAACAATCATTAGCAATAAGCTTATCCACCAAATTTTATCCCAATCAATTTTTTTAGCTCGCCACTGCCACCAAGTCACCAAAATAAAAACGGGCACCAAAAGCCCAGTCGCAAACTTGACACCGATTGATAAAAATAACATTAGCCAAGCTGACAAATATTTTTTGGCCATTAAAAACCAAAACCCCGCTAGCGCTAGGGCCATCATCAAAAGATCATGGTGGGCAGAAACTAGCGTTTCAATTACCACCAAAGGACTGAAAGCAAGCCACATCAAGCCCAACCATTTTTGATCGGGTTTAGTTTTAGCCAGAATTTTGAAAATCAACCAGCAAGCAAACAAATAACTCGCCACGGCTAACGTCTTAAACAAAATCATGGTGGGTAAAAGTTTTTGAAAACCTAAAAACGAAATTGGAATGGAAATTGCTAACCAAGCCGGCCCGTAAGGGTAAAGGCGATGCGTCCAATGCATAAAACCCAGCATGGGGTCATTTGGAAAATCCAAGGCTTTATGTTGATAGGGGCTTTGGTGATAAAAAGTGACTACTCTGGCATCAAAAATATAATTAAAAAGGTCATAGGAAAAAGCATTATAAGCAAGCCACAGAACCCCAGTCGCCAACCAGACTAATAACCAAATTTTGCTACTCGCCAAACGGCCTTTTTTGACTTGGTTTAAGATTATAAAATAAAAACTGAAAAGCAAAATTAAAATGACTAAATAACAACTGGTGGAAAGTGGCCGATTGAAATAACCAATTTGCTGAAAGCTTCTTTGAACATTTTGCCACCAAGAAGCGCGGGTTAAAGTTAAACCCAAATCAATCTGAGTAAAAGAGTATAAAAAAAGCAAAAACAAAATAATTATCCAACCAACCATTAGCCAATCTACTTTTCGTTTAGCCATCATCTGTAGGCTCCCCGTAAATCACTTAATTTCACCCGCAAAATTTCTTTTAACATTTGCCTGGATTCTTTAAAGTATTTTTTTTGTTTACCTTGAACAGCCGCATCTCTATCTTGCCAAGCAACAGCTACTTCAACAATTTTGTAACCCCGCTTTTGGGCTATAAATAAAAGCTCAACATCGAAAGCGCCCACTTTCCAACCCTTGGCTTTTTCAGTCTTTTTGAAAATCAAAAGCCGAGAAAATAGATCTTTAGCCACTTTGTTTTTAAAAGCCTTAAAACCACACTGGGTATCAATAATATCCCCAAGGAGCAGCATTTGTCTTACTATAATAAAAACTTTTGAGGCTAATCGACGCAATAAAGAATAGCCTTTTCGGACTTGCCCTCGGGAACCAATAACTACATCATAATTTTTTTCAAAAAAAGGCAGTAATCTGGCAATCTGATTAATAGGTGTCGATTGGTCCATATCTGTAAACAAAACAATTTCTCCTTTAGCCTTTTCTACACCTGCTCGCACGGCAAAAGGCTTACCTCCATGAGGATTTTTAAGAAGTCTAAAACGAGAATTTTTTTGGCAAAACTTTTTTACAAATTCAATACTGCCGTCAGTGGAACCATCATCAGAAATAATTACTTCACTAGTGTACTTTTGTTTCTCAAGATATCCTTCGACTTCGCTCAGGACTCTTCTTTTAAGATTCTTTTCTTCGTTGTAACAAGGAATAACTATAGAAAGATACAATTTACTCATCTTTACCCTCCCAATGTTTTAATTTATATATTTTATGCACAGAAACATCCCCTTGCTCAACAATTTCAGCTCGGCCAAAACCGGCAATTTCCCACAAAGGATGACCCAAGGGCTGGCAATCAGCTACTTCACAAACCACCAAAAGTCGGTCAGTGACTGTTTTTCTTTCGGGATCAACTTGGGGGTTTTCAATCGTTACTGGCTTAGCCCCCGCAATTTCCAAAAAATAACGATAAGCATGGTCAGAATTTTGCCCAGTAATAAGAGCAAAATTAAAAGGATTGCCTTCGGCTTTTTCTAAAATTAGACGGGCAATTTGTTTAGTTTGGTCCAGTTGACGATTGGGTGGATAACGGAAGGGAACCCCCTTAAAATTCACTCCAACCAACCATAAAATCAGACCACCGGCCAACCAAGAACCAAACCGTTTTTGAGCTATTTTTTCCAAAGCAAAAGCTGTTAGTAAAAATGGTAAAGGAAACATAAAACCAAAATAATAATCATAAATTCCCTTTTGATAAAAACCAAAAAGGAAAATACCAATAACTAGCCAAAGTCCCAATAAGGAATAAGTGCTGAAATCTTTACTTTTACTCGATTTACTTTTTAGCCAAGCAGAAAAAAAGAAGCTTAAACTTAAAATTAAAGTCAACCAGGCCAAAATCAACTGGTTATTAGTTACCAGGCGATTAAATAAACGCAAGCCAACATCAGCAATGGTCGGGGCAAAATTTTTAACCACCAAACCAGTTTCATCCCCATAAAGAAGAAACTGATAAAGGGTGCGAAAATTAGGAAAAGAATGGCGCAGTTCAAAAAAGATAAATGGCGACCAACCGACTAGAAAACCAGCTATTGCCAGAAAATAATCCTTAAAATGGCGATAAAACCAAAACAGATAAATGCCAACAATCACCATTAAAAAGGTAGTCAAATAATGAAGTTGAATTGCCAAACCAAAAAAAACTCCCAGCCAAAAGAGCCAACGGGGTTTATCCTGAGTAACTATTTTCCAAGCCAGCCAAATAATCAGTACACAAAAAAACGGCATTAAATTAGGATTCCAAGAAGAATGGGAATAAGTAATCACCAGAGGTGAAATCGCATAAAGCCCGGCTGCCAGCAAACCGGTTTTAGCATCAAAAAACTTTCTGCCCGTAAAATAAACGAGCCAAACGGTCGCTATGCCAAACAAAGCCACCATTACCGCCGGGCCAACCGGGTTAAGCCGAAAAGCCCACAAAAAAGGAATCATCAAGTAATAATAAAATGGCCCAAGAAAAAAGCCGCCCACGCTGGCGGTTGGCCCCAACAAAGTCAGTTTATGGTCAATAATGATTCTTTTGACAACTAAAACATCCCGACCTTCATCACCCAAAAAAGTCATATAGCCTTCAATCTTGTAAAGGCGCAAAAAAGCCGCTGCCAGTAAAATCACCAGCAAAATCAAAAATTCAATCTTATTTTTCTTAATCCATTCAAACAGCATTTAATTTCTTTCTTAATTTTAATAAATCACTAAGTCCGCTGAAAATCACCTTCAAGCTAGCACCAGTCGCCGCTCCTGCCTGACGAGGATAATGGCGAACTCCAAGTTCCACTATTTTAAAACGCATTTTTTTAGCTTTAATCAGAAGCTCACTGGAAATAAACGGGCCGCGCTCGGCTTCTAATTTAGGAATTTGTTCAATCACCTGCCGCCGAATCAATTTAAAGCCACAATCAATATCTCGTATCTTCAAACCAAATAATAAAAAGACTGCCAGCTGCCAAATTTTTGATCCCCAAATTCGAAAAAAAGGCACTTGGCGCTTTAAGTAATAGCCAATCACTAAATCGGCCTTAGTTTGGCGCTGTTTTTCAATAAAATTAGTAATCTCTGAAAAATCAAATTGGCCATCAGCGTCTGTATAAGCAATCCATTCATAACAAGCATTGTAGAGTCCAGACTGCAAGGCGCCACCATAGCCGCGATTGGGGCTGTGAGTAATCATTCGAATCTTTTTGTTCTTTTCAATCAGCCTCTCCACAATCTCGCCAGTTTTATCTTTGGAACCATCATTAACAACAATCATCTCCCATTTTTTGGCTATTTTAGGCAAAATTCCCGCCGCCTTCTCCACCGTCGCCTTAATATTCGCTTCCTCATTATAAGCCGGAAAAAATACCGAAAGTTCTTTTATTTTCATCAACTAAAAGTATAGCACAGAAAAGCAGTTATTTTTTGATTTTTTTCGTCTTCCAAATGAAGTGGGTGTACATGAAGTAGTTGTAGGGTACAACCAGGAAAACGATGATAAAGGGCAACAGAATTTGGCGGTATTGCGGACCTAAAATTTTGACTCCCAAAGTGCCGACGCCGGTCATAATCCCCAAAGCCCCGGCAGACGTCAAATTGAAATGTAAAAATTTATTCAAAATCTTTTTGACCCCGCGAATTTGTTTCTTTTCAAAAGTCCAAAGGTTATTAAAAGTAAAATTGGAAATAATTGATAACTCGGTTGACAAAGCCCAACTAAGCCATTCCGGCCAAAGCAAAATACTGGCAAAAAGATGCAAGGTTGAAGCATTAATCAAATAGCCAACAAAGCCAACAACTCCAAACTTAAAAAACTGCTGCGACCGCTCAAAACGAATCAAAAGACAGGATTTAATCCACTCAAAAATATCTTTAAGATACTGTTTATTAAAACCGAGCTTGGAAACACCTCTTTCTCTTTCTTTAAATTTAACCGGCACCTCAGTAAATTTAGCTCCGGTTTTAGAAAGCTGATATAAAATTTCGTTCTGAATAACAAAGCCTTTAACATTCAAGTTATCCAAATTAACCCTGTCTAAATGATTTTTCACTCTGATGGCTTTAAAACAGCCGCTGTGGTCTTTGATCTCTTTGACACCAGCAACAAAACCGGCAAAAAAATCATTAGCCAACCAATGGTTAAGTTTGCGAAACCCACCCCAGTTTTCTGTACCGCCTCCCTTAATATGTCTTGAGGCAACCACAACATCATAGCCTTGCTCAATTTTTCGCAGCATTTCGGGAATATGATGGGGATTCCACTGAAAATCAGCATCATTAGGAATAACAATCTCTGCCCTAAGCTTTTCCATCGCGTAGCGATAACCCCGGATAAGATCGTGTCCCAAACCTTTTTTAGGCCCAGTCAAAAGAAAAATTTTTTTGTTTTTCCCAATAAATTTCTTGACTATTTCCTGAGTGCCATCAGTTGAGTTGGCATCAACTACTAGAGTGAGAAATTCATCTTTCTTAACTTCTCCGGCAATTTTCTCTAGAGTTTCCAACATCTTGCCGATATTTTCTTTTTCGTTATAGGTAGGAATAATATTAACGACTCGCATTTTTTTATCTGCCAACTCCTTGGTAATTAAAACCAAGTGAAGTCAGTTTCTTTTTATCTAAAAGATTACGGCTGTCAAAAACAAAATTTCCTTTCATCAGTTTTTTAATCTTACCATAATCTAAATCAATAAATTCCAACCAGTCAGTGAGAATCATTAAAGCATCTGCCCCTTCAACTGCCTGATAAGGATCCTGATAAAAATCCACACCAGTTAAAATTCTTTTAGCATTTTCAATCGCCAAGGGATCATAAGTTTTTATTTTAACTTTTCTTCGCTTAATTATTTTTATCATTTTGATTGCCGGCGATTCCCGAACATCATCAGTCCCCTTTTTGCAAGCCAAACCAAAAACCGCCACTGTTTTGCCAGAAAAAGAACCAAATTTTTTCTCTAGTTTGGCAAAAATTTTGGCAATTCTTTTTTTATTTAATTGATGCATTTTTTCAAAAAGAGAGACGTTTTCATCCAGTTTTTTAGCAAAACTTGCTAATGCCGCCACATCTTTTGGGAAACACGAACCGCCGTAACCGAGCCCCGGATACCAATAATGGGAGCCGATTCTTTTATCAAGACCAATACCCTTAATCACCTCTTCAACATCAGCACCAGTTTTCTCGCAGACATTAGCAATCTGGTTAGCAAAAACAATTCTCAAAGCCAAATAAGCATTGGCAGCATACTTAATTAGCTCAGCATTGGCCACTGTGGTGGCAAGAATAGGCGCTTTAAAATCCTGATGAAGCTGTTTTAAAAGCTGGGTTGCTTGAGAACTATTTGAGCCAATGACAATTCTATCCGGATGAAAAGTGTCTTCAACCGCAAAACCCTCTCTCAAAAACTCTGGGCAAGAACAAACGTCAAATTTCGCCTGAGGTTTTTTGTTTTTTTCAATAATCTGGGTTACTTTTGGGGCCGTACCGGGCGGCACCGTACTTTTGTCAACAACAACCGTATAACCTTTTTTTAAATTTTTACCAATCTCTTTGGCAGCTTCATAAACTTGAGAAAGATCAGCCTTGCCATTTGGTAAAGAGGGGGTGCCTACGGCAATAAAAACTATCTCGGCTCCAGAAATGGCTTCGGCGTAATCAGTAGTCGGCAGAAAACGATTCGCTTTAAGATTCTTTTTGACTAATTTCTCCAATCCCGGCTCAAAAAAATGAACTTTACCCTTCTTTAAAGCCTCGTTTTTTTCTTTGTCTCTCCTCACTATCCAAACTTGATGGCCAAAATCAGCCAGAACCGCTGCCAATGGCAAACCGACATAACCAGCGCCAACAATGGTAATATTCATATCCGCAATCTTAACATAAGATTAAATTAAAAAACAATGAAGAAACTATCATTTCTTAATTTTAGTTAACGTTTCGGTATATCTGATGTTGCTGATTTTTTTATTAACATCCCCATTTTCTGTAGTCGTTGTGACTACCGATATTTACCAAAACAACTGTATCTTCTGAAACAAAGTCAAAAAGCACTCGATACCCATCTCTTAAGTAAAAAGAATAGTATTCATCTAGCTTGCCACTCAACTTGTGAATATTGAGACTTGGATAAAATGGTTCTTTTTGGAAAATAGCTATTCGTTTGATAAAATCTTTTTTGATTTTAGCTGGCATTCTTTTATAGGAGCGTTTGAATCGAGTGCTTGGGTGAATTATTAGCATAGCCAGCAGCAAATTCAGGTGTTTAAGTAGTCAATAAGTTTATTTGTATCTCTAAACCCTTTAGTTTTTCCAGTAAAGTATTCTAGACGGGCTTCAGCAACCATGTCGTCTATTGTTGATGGTTCATTAACTTTTTTTAGTGAATCCACATCAATCTCACACACGATTTTATCTCCTTGTGTGTTTTTGTAGAGAAACTTTAATGCTGTTAGTGGTAATGATACCGTTGTTGGTTTAGTTTGTGTACTCATACATTTATTTTATTACTAACATCTATAGTGTATCATAAGCTAAAAAAATCAGCAATATGAGTCGAGCGACTGCAAAGAGTATATTTTACCTTAATTTCTTTTCCAGCCAGTTTTTTATTTATTTCAAATATTATTTTAGTTTGAATATTTGAAGGTTGAGAGGATCATGTCAAAAATATCAAAAATAACCCCTTCTCTACTTGACTCTGTAGAAATATGGATATTATAAGCATTGTTTTTGTGGAGAAAGTAAAGATATTTCCAGGTTTGTGAATACAACGCAGTCTTACGTTGATATGTAAATGTAATAGCTTGTTCACCCAAGAAAGATACATTTTGTTTATCTGTAATTATACCCTTATCCAGCCAACTGAATGTTTTTGTAAAACAATCTTCAAGACTACTACAATCTTTACTTGCTCCGGTTGCATTAAGTTCATTTACCTTCACTGTAAATCCAGTTCCTGGATCTTCCCCTGGTAAACTTGGATCGTAAAAATCAACATCCCTTTGACTTGAAAGCTCTTCATCGGAAATATTTCCTGGGCCACGATTTGGTTCCCAAGTTTCGGGATATTTAAATGAATACCCAAACCTAGAATTTGAATATGTTTTCCAGTTAGTAGTTGGGTCAGCCGTAGGTAATGGAGACGGTGCTGGTGATGGGCCAGTCGTAGTCACTTTTGTTGGTGGAACAGATGGCACTGGTTGCTTATTATCTATTTGCCGTTTTAGTCTAAAATATTTATAAGCAAATACTCCTGTAGTCCCAATCAGTAAGACGACTAAACTAACTAGCAACCAGCTTACAATTGGCTTGCTGGTAACCGGTTTTTGAGAAGCAGGCACTTCAGCTGCTGGTGGTGTATTAGTCTGTTCTTGGTTGGAAGTTGGTTCGTTTGTCTGCATATCAAATTTACTATATCATACTTTTTTATTTATAAACGAAGTTTGCGAGCTTCGCTCATAAAAAACTGGCTGAAAAATCTAAATAGTAAAATATATTTCGCCTAAC
>Ga0210057_1000953_pt1 | contig 45942 bp, 43 predicted proteins | sample CryGeyCG2114_010_2_FD_183968 | JGI IMG/M metagenome (GOLD analysis project Ga0210057, IMG submission 183968) | Groundwater microbial communities from aquifer - Crystal Geyser CG10_big_fil_rev_8/21/14_0.10 (SPAdes) (version 2) | ecosystem: Environmental > Aquatic > Deep subsurface > Groundwater ...
CATAACAAACAAAATTTGTTACCTGCGAATCAAAACCATACTTTTGCGTGAGAAATTTTTCTTGTTCAATATTACGCTCTTTGCCAAGATAATCCATAAGCATATCAATATCCGCGTTTTTCAATGCGCCTAAAATATCATCATCAGTATATTGCTCCCTCGCAGGACGCTCAATTTTAACGCCTAAGACCTCCCCGCCTTCACTGGGACGGACCTCTTCGTTATTTCTTGATGCGTTAATAAATGGAGTTAAAATAACCGCAGCAGGAGCAACTCTAATTGTTTCTGAATTATAATTCTCAAGATTACCTGATTTGTCTTTTGATCTATAAAGAACAGTTGTTTCGCCTATTGAACTAATTATAACTGAATTAACATAACTATTCCATATCTCGCCATTATCCAAGCTATATTCTGTTTTTAATATGCCTGAATTGTCATCAGTCGCGGATAAAGTAAATTCCGCAGAATTCGTGCCACCAGTTGTGCTAATTATTGTTATTGGCTTTATTGTGTCTGATGTTTGCTCGCTATTCAAAACAGAATCAACAGCAACTGTTTCAAAATTGCCTGAACCAGATTCATCAACTTGCAGAACAGTTGAAGACACATTTTCGGATAAAGTAATTACTGCCTCTGATTCTGTGTTCACTGGAATATCACTATAATACGCAGTTTCCGTAACTTCACTGTTCTCAACTTTAGATACGCGCAAACTAAAAGTCCCTTCATCTGTACCGTCCAGATGGATATCATATGACACACCTTCAACATTTGGTATAAAAACAAATTTATTGCTTCCTATTTGCTCATATGTTGCCCCAACAATATTTAATTCAATGTCTCCATTCTTATCTGGCCCAACATGATTTCCATTATTGTCATACACATGCAGATCAACTGGACTATGCACTGACACGATTTGTCCATTAAACACACATTGACTGATGTCCTGCGTAATATCTGTTAATCCATAAATATCTATATCTCCAGTAATAATCTGCATAATCAACTGCTTAATGCTTGTTTGGCTTGGCATTGTAGCATGTTCTATTCCTTTCGCATAAAATGTTTTTTCTGATTCCGTGTCAATTGCAATTGCGCTTCCAAATGGCACAGTTCCATCTCCTGCAACAAATTCTATTCCATATTCTGTTTCAATTAATTCTTTATTACGAATAATAATTTTGCTAAGTGTTGCAGTATCGCATCCAACGATGTTGTACGCGTCTATTCCTGTTAAATCAATATTATCTAATGCATCACTGTGAAATTCTTCAGCACTCTGCAAATGTAACGTATTCATTCCTTGGCTTGTTAAATAATTATTAACCTCATCATAAGTAAAACTCTTTGGAAGTGTTAAATCATAAAAATATTTTCCAATTTGAGAAATATATTGTTGACTTGGTAAAAGTTCGTAAATAGAAAGCATATTTTGTGCTAAATATTTTATTTTCTGCGGATTCAAAAGAGATAGAAACTTTTTTATCATGTCATCACCAAACAACAATGTCTTAATTGATTTTGGTGAACCAAGATGTGGTGTGCCAACAAAAATTACTTTTTCTATAGAAGACGGTCCAATATCCAAAAAATATTGCTTAGATGCAAGCCCTCCCATACTATGCGCAACAATATTAACTTTATTATTATTTGTCATTTGTAAAATTAAATTAATTTTTTTATCTAATAATCCACTTACATCATTTATATCTGACCTCCAGTCATAGGGAAAAACAAATAAATCAACATCCTCTTCATAGCCAAAATCCTGAAAATTAGATATTAATCCATAAAACACATCGTGTGTACCACCAAATAAATTTCTAATTATATCTCCAATAATAATATCATTATCACTAGGGGTGCCATCTGAATTCATCGCCAAAGGATTAAGAAAATCATCTAGCCACCAAAATAACATTTCTGTTATATCCGGCCATATCAAATCATCCCCCTTCCATAACTCCGTCCCCATAACCCCCGGCACCAAAATTACAGGCACAAACCGAACTTCAAATCCTAACTCCCCACTCGCAGGAAGACGAACAGCATTCTCCCCATCAGATGCCTCAAAATGATATTCATATTCTCCTTTGCCAAATGCATCATTATTAGGCACAAACTCAAAAATATTTTCAGATGAAGTTGCCATAGAATACGAATTATCCCCAATAACTAAACAAACATATTGCGCAACATCAGAATCTGCATCAGAAAACGCGACTTTAAAAACAGATATATCTTGATTCACAAAACTAATATTAGGCTCAACACCATCATCAATATATCCAGCGTCAGAAACAAAAGACAAAACAGGCGCGCTATTGCCAAGCTTGATATCAGACCAAGGAGAAAACAAAACATCATTGCTATTCGCGATAATCACATCGCCATCCCCAGCCACATTATCCGCGTGAGACGGACCAACGCTAGACCCCCACCAAGAACCGCGCAAATCCAAGGGCGAACCATAATTTCCATTAAACTCAAACCCAGCAACATCATTATCAAAAAAAGAATTTTCAGAAAAGAAAAAATCATCAGCAGACACAATATCATGCACCCGCATTCCACGCGCGTTATTATTCAAAATATTATTAGAAAAAGAAACAGAAGACGCGCCAGCTATTTCTAGACCGCGAATAAGATTATACCTAAAAATAGAATTAGAAACAGATAACTCAGATGGATTTGCCAAAGATCCTGTAATATTTATTCCATTCAAAGAATACTCAATCACAGAATTTTGAATTTGCGCGACTGATCCTGCGTATAATTCAATCATTCCACCATAAGTCCCAGTGCTCCCGCCATAACGAATAATCGCATTATCAATTAAAACCTTGGCACCATTATTAACCTGAAACCTGGCCCAATTACCAAGTGCAGGAAATGAAGCGCTTCCATCTCCATTTGTATCACCGCCATATTCATCATCCTTATCAGAAGTAATTATAACAGGATTTTCTTCTGTTCCATTTACTATAAAAGTTCCATCAATAATAAATTGTCCGGGAAATTGGAGTCCTGTATTAAATTTAATAATAACACCCTCTTCAACAGTGACAGTATAATTAGAATTTATTCTAAGAGTTGTTGCATTGACTATATATGGATTTCCAGAAGCGCGCATCACATAGCCATTTGGAATCATATCAGATGGAAATGCCAAAGAAGTTTCCGCGCGCGCAATATTTATACTAAAAATCATCACAACAAAAAACCAAATTACCACAATAACGGAATATTGAAAAATCTTTATTATTTCCCCTCCCCCCATATAAACTAATTATACACAAATCCAAAACAACAAGCAAAAAATGGACGCAAAGCATATGTTTTGATAATATAAATAACTACGCTCAAATTCTTAAATTTCTAACTACCAAATAAAATGTCATTTGTTCACCTACATTGTCACTCGCATTATTCTCTATTAGACGGTCTTCCAAAGATTGATGAAATGATTGAACGCGCAAAAAAACTTGGATGCCCTGCTTTAGCTTTGACTGATCATGGAAATATGTATGGTATTTTAGAGTTTTACCAAAAAGCGCTAAAAGCGGAAATAAAACCAATTTTAGGTTTTGAAGCATATATGGCGCTAAACTCTAGAAAAGATAAAAAAACAGCGCAAAGGCCTTTCCATCAATTACTAATCGCGAAAAATGCTCAAGGTTATAAAAATTTAATGCAACTTACTTCTTTGGCTCATATTGAAGGATTCTATTACAAACCTCGTATAGACAAAGAACTTTTAAAAAAATATCATGAAGGAATAATTGGAGCCAGCGGATGCTTGCAAGGAGAAATTCCTCAATTTATATTGGCAGGAAACGAAGAGCAAGCAATAAATACAGCTCAAGAATATGAGCAAATTTTTGGCAAAGGAAATTTTTATTTGGAAGTGCAACCTCATCCAGAATCTGAAGAGCAAATTAAAGTTAATAAAGCAATATTTAGAATTTCAAAACAAACTAATATAAGTGTAATAGCAACATGCGACTCTCATTATATAAATAAGGAGGATGCAGAAGCGCAAGATATTTTAGTATGCGTGCAAACAGGAAAAACAGTTAATGATGAAAAACGGCTTAGAATGACAGACATGGATTTATCCATGAAAACAGAAAAAGAAATGAGAGATTCGTTTCCAGATAACCCAGAAGCAATTGACGCGACATTAGAATTAGCATCTAAATGCAATGTTGAAATTGAATTAGGAAAATTTTACTTCCCTATCTTTGAACTAGCTGAGAATAAAACAACAGATGAAGAGTTAAAAGATTTAACATATAAAGGATTAAAAGAAAAATTTGGAGAAAATACTCCAGAAGGATACAAAGATAGAATTGAATATGAATTAGATGTTATAAAAACAAAAGCATATGCAGCATATTTTTTAATTACTGCTGATTTTGGAAATTGGTCTCGCTCAAATGGAATTGTCACAACAGTAAGAGGAAGCGCTGCTGGATCTTTAGTTTCATATTTAACAGGAATAACAACAGTTAATCCAATGATATATAGATTGCCTTTTGAGCGATTTTTAAACCCATATAGGCCATCAGCTCCTGATATTGACATGGACTTTGCAGATAATAGAAGAGGAGAAGTTTTAGAATATGTAAGACAAAAATACGGAGAAGACAAAGTAGCTCAAATTTGCACATTTGGAACAATGATGGCGCGTGGCGCAGTAAGAGATGTTGGACGAGCCCTTGGATATCCTTATCCATTTTGCGATAGAATAGCAAAATTAATTCCACAAGGAAAACAAGGATTTCCAATGACAATAGCGCGCGCAATAAAAGAAGCAGAAGAATTAAAAATTGCTTATAAAAACGAAGCAGAAGTAAAAAGATTAATTGATGTTGCTCAAAAAATTGAAGGATGTGCTAGGCATCCATCTGTTCATGCTGCTGGAGTTGTAATCGCGCCAACAGAATTAACTGATTTTACTCCTTTGCAAAAAGAAACAGGCCATGGAGACAGTATTATTACTCAATATGAAATGCATTCAGTAGAAGACGCTGGATTAGTTAAAATGGACTTTTTGGGAATTAGAAACTTATCTATTCTTGGAAACGCGGTTGATCTTGTAAAAAAGACAAAAAATATTGATATAAATATTGATGATCTTCCAACTGATGATAAAAAAACTTTTGAACTTTTAGCAAAAGGACAAACAATGGGAATGTTTCAGCTTGGCGGAGGAGGAATGACAAGATACTTAGTTGAATTAAAGCCAACAAAAATAACTGATATCATGGCAATGGTCGCGCTTTTTAGACCTGGGCCTATGGAATCTATTCCAGATTTTATCGCGCGAAAGCATAATCCTTCTCTTATTCAATATTTAGATCCTCGCTTAGAGCCTATTTTAAAAGATTCTTATGGAATTATCACTTATCAAGATGATGTTTTATATATTGCTATTGAATTAGCTGGATATAATTGGGAAGAAGCTGATAAGTTGCGAAAAGCAATGGGAAAAAAGATTCCAGCAGAAATGGCAGCGCAAAAAGATAAATTCTTAAAAGGATGCGAGAATCATGGAAAATTATCCAAAGATAAAGGAAATCATCTTTGGAAACTAATTGAGCCTTTTGCTGCGTATGGATTTAATAAAGCTCATGCTTGCTCTTATGGAATGGTTTCTTATCAAACCGCATATATGAAAGCTCATTTTCCAGCTGAATTTATGGCTGCTCTTATGAGCGCTGAAAGTGATGATATAGAAAAAATCGCAGAAGCTGTAGAAGAGTGCAAAGCAATGGGAATAAAAGTATTGCCAGCAGATGTTAATGAAAGTTTTTCTGACTTTACTGTTGTTGATGATAAAACTATAAGGTTTGGATTATCTGCTATTAAAAATATTGGAAATCATATTGTTGATGTCATAATTTTAGAAAGGAAAAAAAATGGAAAATATGAATCAGTTGAAAAATTTTTAGAGAGAGTTATTGATAGAGATCTTAATCGAAAATCTTTAGAAAGCTTTATAAAAGTAGGTGCCTTAGATTCTTTAGGAAAAAGACATACTTTGTTTTTAAACATTGACAGACTTTTAGATTTTGCGCGAACCTCGCATGATGCTTCAGCGCAAAATCAATCATCTCTTTTTGGACAAAGCGAAAAAAAACACTCATCTCTTTCACTAGAGGAAGCTGAAGAAAATAAAGATGAAACTTTGGCTTGGGAAAAAGAATTGCTTGGACTTTATTTAACTGGGCATCCACTAGAAAAACATAAAGAAATGCTAAAAAATAGCCCAACACAAACTAATGAAATAAATGAAAATAGCGGAGCAATAACTATTTTTGGATTTTTATCAGAAATAAAAGAAATTAACACAAAAAAAGGCGACTTAATGGCATTTGTAAAACTTCAAGATTTGCATGGAACAATAGAAATTATTGCTTTTCCTAAAACATATAAACAATTTAAAGAACTACTTCAAGTGGATCAAGTTATTGCAATATCAGGAACAACAGAAAATAGACAAGGAAACATGCAAATAATTTGCAATAATGCTCAAATCATTACACAAGATCTTATTGCCCAGTCAAGACAAGCAAAAAATATGACAGCAAATCAAAATAATCAATATTTAAAAATTTATATTAATGAAAAAATAGATCAAGAATCGCTTGCTAAATTAAAAGAAATGTTGTATAAAGAAAAAGGAGACACTACTGTTCTTCTGAATATTAATGGAACAAAAGAGATTCGTTTGCCAATTTCTGTTAATATAAATAACGGACTTACTGACAGAATCAAAAATTTATCAAAAAATTTAGAAATTAGATAATCCACCTCATCCTGAATTTATATGGATATTGTCCAAAGAACTCAAAAAAAAATAGAATCATCAAGAAAAAAATTAGTAAAAACTATTGAACTAAAGTCATATCGCAAACTTGCGGTAAATTTTTTAATTTTGACAATTAATCTAATTATTATTATTCTCTATTTTTCTTTATCTCAAGCAAAAATTGTAATTGTTCCAACAAAAGAAGAAATCTCTCATTCTATGTCTCTTCCAATAAAAGAAGAAGTATCTCTTAATGACACAGAACTTGCTATTTCTGGAAATATTACTGCCACAAAAGTAGAAGATAAAAAAAGTTTTCCAATTGAATCAACCTCAACTGTTGAAAAAAACGCAACCGGCAATATAACGATTTACAACACAACTCGGGATAGAAACCAAATTTTTATAAAAGAAACAAGATTTCAAAATGATAAAGGAATTGAAATTAAAATAAATCAACAAATTCAAATAGCGCCAGGAGGAAAAGCAACAGTTAAGGCTTATGCTTCTGAAAAAGGAAAAAACGGAAATATAAATTCAGAGAGTGGAAAATTTCAAGTTGTAGCACTTGCCTATCTTAAAGATAAAATTTATGCAGAAGTTGATGGAGAATTTACAGGAGGAGAAGCAGAAATAAAAATTCTAACTCCAGCAGAATTTAATAACGCAAAAAAAATTATAGAAGATTCGCTTTTAGATAAAGCTTGGACAATTTTATCTCAAAGTAATGATGACATTAAAAAAGAAAATCTAGTAATTGAAATTACTAATATTGATTCAGACGCTAATCCAGAAGATGAAAATATTGAAAGTTTTACTCTACAAGGAAAAGCCCAAGTAAGCTCTTTGGTTTATGACAAAAATAGAGCAAAAGAAATTATACAACAAGAACTTATTAAAAAAATTCCTCCAGATAAAATTTTTATAGATTTTATAGATGAACCAATAATAAACATAAATAAAGATGAATTAAAAGTCACTGCATCAGCAACAGCGCAAGTTCAAAGAAAAATTCCAGAATCAATTTTAAATCAAAAAGATATTGTTGGAATGAATGAAGAAGAAGTTCAAGCACATTTTACGCGCATTACTGGAATTAGGGATGTCCAGATCAAATTTTGGCCTTTCTGGGTTCGCTCTGTCCCCAACCTTGCGGATCATATAGATATTGAAATTAAAAGATAACGAAAAGATCATACCTGTCCGCCGTAGCCCTCCTAAGCTCTGTACCCAGAGCGTAGGATGGGCGTAGGAGGATAGATATTGAAATTAAAAGATAACGAAAAGATCATACCTGTCCGCCGTAGCCCTCCTAAGCTCTGTACCCAGAGCGTAGGATGGGCGTAGGAGGATAGATATTGAGATCAAAAGATAAAAAAAGAGGCCTTTCTGAAACTTATCAGATTGGCCTTTTTTGCTGTTTGGCGCTCTTTATGCGCCCTCGTCATTGAATGAATCTGCGCATACACTGCAATGAATGCTTTCTAGAACTCCTCTTGTGCACCCGCAAACTCCATTGCTGATGCGCTCCAATGGAGTGAGCCGTACTGTCACTGCGGGTGATGGCTTTTGTATCAACAAAGTAAACACGCGATGCCCGCCTTCCAGCTGCGGAGAGCCAGTCAGTTTTGCGCCGGAAAAAATCTTCCCCAAACGCTCAACTGTATCAAGAATGACGAACTCTTCGCCAGGGTCTGATATCACCTCAACGCTCACAGCGCCGCTGTGATTGTCGCGGATATTGATCTCCAACAAGTTCGCTTTTTTCGATTCAGATCTCGTGTAATATATAGCACGAGAAAGACTGCCGCTCTCGACTGCTTGGGTCATTGCTTTTCCTCCAGCTAAGAAAGGTAAACAGAAACCCCGAAAAAGAACAACTTTACTGAATATAATATAACATCTTTTATAATTTTGTCAAATTCTATTAAAAATACATAAAAAATACCCTGAGCCAAAATAGCACAGGGTAAAAACTCTCTCTAATAAATTACTGACTTTTTATGTGTAGAATTCAGTGACTCCTTGACTTGAAAAAAAATCAATTACAGCTCGAGCAATACTAGAAATAAGTTGTTCAAGATCATTGCCAGATTCTTTAACAGGCATAACCCAATTAAACTCATCATAATAATCTGGTATAACTACTGCGCCAATATTCGCAATTTTATTTCTTAACTCAATAGCAATAGATATTAATGGTTGAAGTTCGGCTGTTGAACATGCACTGGTTAAAATATCTATCAATTGACTAACATCGTCTTTCAACTGATTAGACACTGCTCCACTGTTTGAATCTGCGAACTGTCTCGTCAATTGACCAGCAAGAAGCGTCCAGGGCTCACATTTAAATGATTGATCTTCTTCTTTTTGCTCTTCTGACCACACACTAACAGTTATCATGTAGCCATGTATATCTTTAGAATAATGAATCATTAAACAAAATTCAGCTCCATTGATAACTAAATTTATGATATCACTTTTATATTCATCGCCTTCCCATAAAATCACAGTTTCATTTTCGTGTCTTGATACAGACCAAACAAGACTATTAATATCCATGACAAACTCCCTTCTAGTAAGATTGCATTGAATACTTCTCTAATGTACAATAAACTAATAATATCTTATACAAATTATATGTCAAATACAATAGAAACAATCCGCCACAGCGCAGCCCATCTAATGGCAACTGCAATTCAATCGCTTTATCCTAAGGCCAAATTTGGTGTTGGCCCTAGTATAGAAGATGGATTCTACTATGATGTGGAGCTAGATGACCAACTCTCCCCCCAAGACCTCAAAAAAATTGAAAAGGAAATGCAAAAACTCCAAAAGCAAAATCTTGAATTCAAAAAAGAAGAAATTAATATTGATGATGCAATAAAATTATTCAAAGACGCAAAACAAGATTACAAAGTAGAACTATTGGAAGATATTAAAAAACACGGAACAACTGATGCTTCTGAAATATATGGAGACCAAGACATAAAATCAGAAAAAATAGACAAAGTCACAATTTACAAAACCGGCGACTTCGCCGATCTCTGCCGTGGCCCACATGTTGATTCAACAAAAGATATAAAAGTTTTCAAATTAACCAAACTCGCTGGCGCATATTGGCGTGGAGATGAGAAGAATAAAATGCTTACTCGCATTTATGGAACTGCTTTTGAGGATAAAAAATCTTTAGCTGATTATTTGCATATGCTAGAAGAGGCGGAAAAGCGAGACCATAAAAAATTAGGAACACAATTAGATTTATACTCATTCCACAGCGAAGCTCCTGGTTCTCCGTTTTTTCACGATAAAGGAATGCGTATTTTAAACACTTTAGTAGAATTTTGGCGCGAAAAACATCAAGAGCGCGGATATCAAGAAATTAAAACACCAATCATTTTAAATAGAAAACTTTGGGAACAATCAGGTCATTGGAAACTTTACAAGGATGACATGTACACAACAAAGATTGATGAAGAGGATTACGCAATCAAACCAATGAACTGCCCTGGCGGAATGCTTGTATATAACGAGAAAAAACATTCATATAGAGAACTTCCTTTACGCGTTGCTGAACTTGGACTAGTACACAGGCACGAACTCTCTGGCGTATTAAATGGATTATTTAGAGTACGCACATTTACTCAAGATGATGCTCATATTTTTTGCGCTCCAGAACAATTAGAAGATGAAATTATTGATGTTATTAATCTTATTCAAGAAATGTTTTCTAAGTTTGGATTTAAGGATTATAGATACACACTTTCTGTTCGCTCAGATAAAAAGAAAGACAAATATCTTGGCACTGATAAAGAATGGGAATGGGCGCAAAACGCAATTTTAGGAGCTGCTAAAAAACTTAAAATAAAATGCGATGTTGAAGAAGGTGAAGCAAAATTCTATGGACCAAGTTTTGATGTAATGATTAAAGACGCAATTGGCAGAGAATGGCAAACCAGCACAATTCAGCTTGATTTTAATCTTCCTTCTAGATTTAATATTACTTACACTGGCGAGGATGGCAAAGACCATACCCCATATATCTTGCACCGCGTAATCTATGGATCTCTTGAGCGATTCCTTGGAATTTTAGTTGAACACTTTAAAGGCGCATTCCCTGCTTGGCTATCCCCTATTCAAGTCGCGCTTTTGCCGGTTTCCACGGATAAACATTTAGACTACTCGCAAAAACTTGCTAATGAGTTTCGCGAAAAAGGCGCAAGAGTGTGGGTTGATGATTCACCAGAAAGCGTAGGCAAAAAAATCCGAACATCTGAACAGCAAAAAATTCCATATATATTAGTTATTGGAGATAAGGAAATGGATGGAGGAAAACTTGCCGTTCGCGAACAAGGCAGTGGAGATACAAAAGAGATGGGAGTTGATGAATTGGTTGGGAAATTAAAAAGATAAATTTTTTAACGGTCACCTAAGAGTGAGTGTTAAAAAATGATGGAATTATTCTATATATTATACCTGACTTGGTATATTTTAAGGAAACATTCTATGAAACCAATACAAAACAACTTCGCCTACATTGATGGCGCCAACTTGCATAGAGGCGTTATTCAGCTTGGCTGGCAATTAGATTATACGAAATTCAGAGTTTGGTTGAAAGATAAATACGGCGTTGCGCACGCTTATCTATTTATTGGATTGGTGCCCAAAAACAAGGATTTATACACTAGCTTACAAGAAGCAGGATTTACCATTATCTATAAAGAAATTACGTATGACGGACATGGTAAAGTCAAAGGAAATTGCGACGCTGATCTGGTATTGAAAGCAACACGAGACAGCTACGAGAAGTCATCTGGACAGACATTGCTTGTTTCAAGCGATGGTGATTACTCTGGGTTGGTTAAATTTTTACTTGAAAAAGATAAATTTATCGGCATTATCTCTCCATCAGTTTCAGCTAAATGTTCAGTGCTCTTGAAACGGACTGGCGCGCGCATAGCGTATATTAATGACCAAAGATCAATATTGGAAGTTAAAAAAGGCGGACAAAATAAAAAAGCCCCCGGTCGTGACTAACCCCGACAAGGGTCTCTTTCGTAGTGATAAATATAGTATAGCATAACCACGCGCAAAGTCAAGCTCGACTTATAAACAACCCAAAAATAAAAAATAAAGACAAAAAACTTATTTTAAAATTTAAGAAAATAGATTTAGAAAAAAATAATATGCAAAAAAAGATTAATAAATTTATATATTGGACACCAAGGATATTATCAATAATATTTATCTGTTTCTTGGTCATATTTTCCTTTGATGTATTTGATATGGAGTTAAACTTTTGGCAGACATTAATTGGATTATTCATGCATAATATTCCAGCGATTCTGTTAGCAGTGATAATTTGGATATCCTGGAAATATGAAATAGTTGGGGGAATATCTTTTATTATTGCAGGCATAGTTTATATGGTATTTTCAGCCATAAGAGTGGGTACTGAACCTTGGTACGCATTTTTTATATTTTCGCTAATAATTTCTGTGCCAGCGTTTCTTATAGGAATTCTATTTCTTATTGGTTGGTTTAAAAAACAAAAAATACATTAAAATAAAAAAGCCCTGTTGGATATTACATAATCCACACAAGGGCTTGATAAGCATTCTCCAAAGAATTGGCCGTTTATTTGGTGACTGGGAAATCCGTACTTGCAAGAACTTTAGCAACGAACGAGATAAAGTCATAAACATCTGACAATTCAGGATTATCCCTCTGGCTCTCAAACATTTCCCAAAGCTCTTGACCATTGGGAGTTGCTTCACAAAAAGCCAATATTTGCTCAGTACTCAAATCAAGATAATTTATCGCATCAGCTAGACTTGATATGATTCTTGGTTCATTTCCAATCGTTTCTGTAAGCTTGTCTAAGTCGCTCATTGCATATCTCCTTTATAAATGTTTATGCCAAGACTCCTGCGAAAAGGACACAAAGATATTTTTATCTTTGAATAAAAAAGTATAGTATAAAAAATTGATTTTGGCAAGTAATATAAAAAACCCGCGCAATATGCGGGTTTTAAAATAAATAATCTAGAGCACTCTTCTCGGCAATTTATATATATAAAAAGCGCTTAAAAAACAAAGCATAGCCATAATAGAAAACAGGGCATTGAATCCAAAATTATTCACAATATATCCGCCAGCAATCGCGCCTGCTGTCATAACAAAATAATACATGCTTTCCCAGGCTCCCCATTGTTTGCCAGAGCGATGCCCATCCAAGTGTTTTGAATATATAGAGTCAAATGCAGGAGAAAAAATCGCCTCTCCTACTCCAATTACTGCTTCAACCACAAACAGCACAATCACAGAATTAACAAATAAATATCCTAAAAATCCAATTCCCATAATAAAATAACCAGCAACAACCAAAAGCTCGCTTTGTTTCATTTTGTCGCTGAAATGACCTGAAATAAATGTTGTAATGCCTGCTGAAATTGCAAAAATGCTCCATGCAATACTAGCGTCCATTAAATCACCACCAATTTTTTCAACAAAAATAGCGTAAATTGGACCAAACATTGCTCCAGCCATTAGAATAAGCGCGTTTGTCCACAGCAAAATTCTTAATGCCTTATTAAAAAATAATCTTTTCATAATATAAATATATTATATCACTAATAATAAAAATATGGTATAATATACACGTACAAAATTTATTTTAAATAATTAAAAAACAATATATGAAAAAATACATATTCATAATGAGCATAGTGCTTATCTCAATGCTCGCGATTCCTGCTTTAGCGCAGGAAGACACAACAACTGATTCTGAGATTATTGAATCACAAGAAGCAGTGCAAGACGAAATCGTTACAGAAGAAGATCTTGGCGCACAAACGCCAGGCAGGTTTAACTTTTTTAAACGATTCACTCGCTCTATACAAAAAGCCATAACACAAGACCCTATTAAAAAAGCAGAATTTGACATAGAATCAGCTCATGAACAACTATTACTAGCAAAAAAAATAGCTACAGAAAATCCAGATGACCCTAAATCAGCTGAAAAAGTAGAAAAAGCATTAGAAAAATTTGAATCTAATATTGAAAAAGTAAAAAATAGAGCAGAAGATATTAAAGAAAAAAGAGCAGACCAAGCTGGCGCGTTTATGGAAAAAATCGCAGACATGCAAATTAAACAGCAAAAAATGCTAGATAATCTTGAAGGAAAATTGCCAGAACAAGCTTTTGAAAAAGTGGAACTTGCCCGCACTAGAGCTCTAGAACATGCTTCTGAAATTTTTACAAAAGTAGCTCAAAACAAAGAACAAATCTCGCAAAGAATGAATAGCGCAATGGAAAAACAAGAAGGAAGCTCTTTTTCTGAATTCAAAAATATGGAAATAATGGAGCGATTACGTGAACACATGTCAGAAGAAACAAAAACAGCAATTGATGAAGTGCAAGCTAAAGCGCGTATTAGATTTGAAGAAAATATTGGAGAACTTACAAACAAAGAGAGAGGAGAAAAATTCAATAACTATATTGAAAATATTAAAGGAAATGCAGTTCAACAATTAAAAGTTTTAGAAGAAATTAAAACAGAAGGAAAAATTCCTCAAGGATTTAGCGCACGCATAGAAGAAGCAAAAGAAAATGCTTTAATGAGATTCGAAGAAAAAATGGAAAAATTCGAAAACCCAGCTCAAAAAGAAATGTTCATGAAAAATCTAGAAAATGGAGATATTAGCAATTTAAAAGTAATGCAACAAATAAGAGAGCATGCTCCAGATAATATAAAAAAACAAATTCAAGAAAAAGAAGAACAAGCAACAACTAACTTAAAAAATAAAATAGAAGCAACAGAAAATCCAGAAGTATTTGAAAGATTAAATAAAGAAATAAACGCAAATTATAATATACAGAAAAACATACAAAAACAAAATTCTGATTTTAGCGCAAAACTTGAAACCAAGAGACTGCAGATTGAAGAAATAAAAATGAAATTAATACCACCTGAAAATCTATCTCCTGATAATGTTTCATTAGAAAAAAAAGATGAAAAATTCTGCACAATGGAATATAACCCTGTTTGTGGAGTAAATGGAAAAACATATCCTAATGCTTGTAGCGCAGAAAGTCAGGCAAAAGTAAAAATTGCATATAAAGGCGAATGTAAAACCGAAACAAAAGAACCAATAGATAATATAGATACACAAAATACTCAAAAAACACCTTTAAGAGGACAATAATTCTGAATTAATAAAATATACTAAAAGCCCTGTCTTGAAAAGAACAGTGCTTTTTGGTAGTATTGCAAACATGCATAAACTAATAACAATTCTAGGCCCAACTGCAACTGGAAAATCTTCTCTTGGCATAGAACTAGCTCAAAAATTTAACGGTGAAATTGTAAGCGCTGACTCAAGGCAAGTATTTCGTGGACTTAATATTGGAAGCGGAAAAGTTACTGCAGACGAACAAGCACAAATCCCCCATCATCTTCTAGATATTGTAAATCCCATGGAAGAATTTTCTGTTGCACATTTTCAAGGACTAGCATTTACGGCAATTGACGATATTCTTTCACGCAAAAAACTTCCATTTTTAGTCGGCGGAACTGCGCTATATATTTATAGTGTAATTGATAATTATATATTTACCGATGTTCCACCAAATCCCAAAAGACGCAAAGAACTTGAAGGGAAATCGGTTGAAGAATTACAGAATATAATAAAAAGCTCCAATGACACGCAACCACCCCCTAACCCCCTCCTTAGTAAAGGAGGGGGAACATTGTCGCGCGACGACCTCCAAAATCCCAGACGCCTTATCCGCGCAATTGAAAAATTAGAAGCAGGAGTTTCTATTGAACCAAAAAAGGCAGAACAAAAATATAATAATATTATTTTGGGAATAAATTTTTCAAGGGAAGAATTATACAAACGAATTGACATGCGCGTTGATGAAAGAATAAAAAATGGAATGATTGAAGAAGTTAAAAACTTGATCAACACATGGCCCAAGGCCACCCGAAGCCTTGGCGAAGGGTGGCTAATTCGTCTTGGGCTTGAATATCGCTATATAACCGAATATCTACAAAAAAAACATACAAAAGACGAGATGATTAAAGGATTAAAACACGCAATTCACATGTTTTCAAAAAGACAAATGACTTGGTTTAAACTCGACAAAAGAATTCATTGGATAAAAAATTCAAAACAAGCTGAAAAATTTTTGTAAAAAAATAGGGCAAAGTACTAAGTACTTGCCCATTTTTAGAGTTAAGGGGTAATCAGAGTTTGATAGTTATAAGCCTATCTTACCCTGGCTACTCTTTCCAGTCCAGCGCACAGAAACAAAGCGTCGTTGATGAGCCCATCAAGCTCACCTTGGGTGATGTCAGTCAGATCAATTCTTTTGAATCTGATTTGTGCTCTGACATAATCACCAGCCCAAACGCTCTGATTTGGATCACTGTGCCATTTTTTGACGATTTCGTCTATCTGCTTGGCAAGACGATCCCTGTGCGCCTGCCTCCACCAGCCAGGATCTTTCCCATTTGGAAGATCCTTGCACATTGTAAATTGAAGTGATACGCCTCCAGCCATGTTTTGCCTCCACTTGTTGAAAGAACACAAAAAAATAGCCCTTTTTGGGCTATTTCCTGAAAAATGAATCTATAAATCGCTTTGATGCGATTTTTCCTGCTCTTATGAATTTGTATCTTTTCTTATGCATTTCTATTAGTATAATACTCTTACAATTATAGCGCAAGATTAGATGTGGATAACTCTTACCCAGTTGAATGACTGGGATTATTTTAATTTTTTCTTTAATATCTCAAGTACTGCTCCTGCATCTGCTTTTCCTTTTGATTTTTTCATAACTATTCCAACAAGAAAATTTATAACAGATTCTTTTCCAGCTTTATATTGCTCAATTTGATCTGGATTTGTTCTAATTATGCTATCAATAATTTCATCTAAAGATCCATCATCAGCCATAGAACCTAAATCTTTTGATTCCAAAATATCAGAAGCATCTCCTCCGTTATCAAACATTTCTTTAAGAAGAATTTGCGCGTTTGTTTTATTAATTTTTCCAGTATAAACCATTGCAATAAGTTCTGCCATATTCTCAGCAGTTATTTTAAGCTCTTCAATAGCGCTTCCAGCTCCATTAATAAGTCCAAGCAGGTTTGTAAGCATCCAACTTGAAACCAATTTAGCAAATTTTTCCTTATCACGCTCTAAAATTTCTTCTGAAGTAGACTCACAATCAATTGACGTAATCCAAGACTGAAGCTCAGAAATTACTTCTTCAGTAAATTGCGCTAATTCTAAATCATAAGAAAAAATTTTAGCATCTAATAATTTAAATCCATATTGCTCTTGGAATCGCGCGCGAAGAGCGTCTGGCAACTCTGGAATAGTTCTTTTAATTCTTTCAACCCATTTTTTATCCATATCTAATTCAGGAATGTCTGGCTCTGGAAAATATCTATAATCAGCGCTTCCTTCTTTTGTGCGCTGTTCTACTGTTTTTAATTCATTCTCATCCCATCCGCGAGTTCCTTGTTCTTCTGGAGCAGAAGATGTATCTTCCCAAATTTTTGTTTGTCGCTTTATTTCATAAGCTAGCGCCTTTTCTACTGCTTTAAATGAATTAAGATTTTTAACTTCAGTTTTTGGATAAAGCTTTTTGTCGTGAACTGGTCGCAAAGAAATATTAGCATCGCATCGCAAATGACCTTTTTCCATATCAGCATCAGATACTTCCAAATATCTCATAATTAAACGGAGTTCACGCAAAAATTCTCCTGCTTCTTCAGGGCTCTTTATATCTGCTTCTGTGACAATTTCAGCGAGTGGTGTTCCTCCTCTATTAAAATCTACAAAAGATCCTTTTTTATTATGAATTAGTTTTGCCGCGTCTTCTTCTAAATGCAAACGATGGATGCGAATTTTTCTTTTTTCTCCTGCAACTAAAATTTCTAAATATCCATTAACTGCAATTGGCTCATCAAATTGTGAAATTTGATATGCTTTTGGCAAATCAGGATAAAAATAATGTTTTCTATCAAACTTAGAATGATTAGGAATTTCGCAATTCAAAGCTAATCCAGCCATTATAGACCACTCAATTGCCTGCTTATTTGGAACAGGCAAAACACCAGGATGCCCTAAACAAATCGGGCAAATAGTTGTATTTGGATTTTCGTATTCTCCTGCATTTGAACAAGAACAAAACATTTTGCTCTTTGTTTTTAATTGCACATGAATTTCTAAACCAATAATTGTTTCTAGTTTCATATATGCTTATCCTAACACAATTTTTTACATAAAAAAAGACCGCAGATGATGGCATCTGCGGCACTGAATGAATCCTGAAAGAAGTAGTCAACCCATCACCACTCTATGATGATTATCCTCCTTCTTGGTCGCCGACCGTTCAAGTGTTCTTCGTACCTGCGAATTATCTCCCCCATCCCCCTCTGGTGGCAAATATATTCTCTAGGTTCTCCATGAAACGCCTTTCTGAGTTGTTCGGCCTTGTCCTTACCAAACAACTCAGGCAACTGGGCACCATCTTTCTTTTTGCCCATTTCTTTCCTCCTGTCTTTGGTGGAAATATGTAAAAAAGAATAACTGAAGCAGAAATACTTACTGCATCAATATGCACCTCCTTATCTTTGGTAGATGCAAAATGAGATATGATGTTTTGATTTAGTACAAATTTCTTTTTTTTCACAGAGCGAAAAATCAGAATATTCTGGGAAAAAAGTATCAGCTTGAGCTGATTCATTAACAATAGTTAAATATAGCTTATTTGTCAAATTAATTGCTTGTTTATAAATTTCTCCTCCGCCTATTATAAAAACTTCTTGTGTGTCGTATTTTTTGGCTTCAGAGATTGCTTCATCAATAGATTGCACAACAATACATCCTTGAGCAGTAAAATCAGAATTTCGCGTTATTATTATATTTGTTCGATTTGAAAGCGGTCTTCCAATTGATTCATAAGTTTTTCTACCCATTATAACAGCATGTCCAGAAGTTATTTCTTTAAAATGCTTCATATCTTCCGCAATATTCCAAATCAGCTTGCCATTTTTGCCAAGCTCTCTATTTTTTCCGATTGCCGCAACTGCGGAGATTGTTGGATTATTCATATTCTTTCGTCATCCTGAACTTGTTTCAGGATCTTTTATTAAATATATTTTATCATCCTAATATATCTTCATATAAATCTCTAAATTCAGGGTTAAATTCTTTAATTAAATTTAGTTTCCATTCTCTGTGCCATTTCTTTAATTGCTTTTCTCTTATTATAGCGCTCTCAATATCATCATAAACTTCAAAATATAAAAGTTTATGTAAATCATATTCTTTGGTAAATCCTTCTACTATATTATTTTTATGCTCATATATTCTTTTGCGTAAATCAGAAGTTACACCAATATATAATGTTGGACGATCATTCCCTATAATATATATACTTCCTCCTTTTTGCATATTACTATTATTCGATCCTGAAACAAGTTCAGGATGACGTATCTATATTATACTGCAATCGGAGCTTTTATGGTAGGATATGGGTCGTAGTTTTCTAATTCAAAGTCTGAATATTTGAATTCAAAAATATCTTTTACTTTTGGATTAATTTTCATCTGTGGAAGAGCGCGAGGTGTACGGGACAATTGTTCGCGCACCTGTTCAAAATGATTAGAATAAATATGTGTATCGCCTAAAATATGAACAAATTCTGCTGGCACTAAATCACAGACTTGCGCAATCATCATTGTTAATAAAGAATATGACGCAATATTAAATGGAACCCCAAGAAAAGAATCACAGCTTCTTTGATACATCATGCATGATAATTTTCCATTTGCAACATAAAATTGAAAAAACATATGACAAGGAGGTAAAGCCATTTTATCAACTTCTCCAACATTCCATGCATTAACAACAATTCTGCGAGAATTTGGATTATTTTTTATTTGATCAATTGCTTGAGATATTTGATCCACAACTCTGCCATCTGTAGTTTCCCATCTTCTCCATTGTTTTCCATATACAGAACCAAGTTCCCCATTTTCATCTGCCCATTCATCCCAGATTGTAACTTTATTATCTTGAAGAAATTTAATATTTGTATCCCCTCTTAACAGCCACAAAAGCTCATAAATAATAGAGCGCAAATGAAGTTTTTTTGTTGTAAGACATGGAAAACCTTTTCTTAAATCAAACCGCATAGGATATCCAAACACGCTTCTTGTGCCTGTTCCTGTTCTGTCTGCCTTATCTACTCCATAATCCATTATATATTGTAATAAATCTAAATATTGTTTCATATTATTTAAATTATAAAATTTTTAATACTTTTTCCCAAACTAATTCTGAAACTTCTTCAATAGAAAGCAATCTGTTATCTTGCATGCACTCTATTAATTCATAGTTTGGAAAAATTTTACACATTTCAACATATGTCTGCTCAGCTCTACTTTGATGCATAATATCACTCTCAAGCATGTCTTTTGTTCCATTTTCAATATAATTACGTTGAGCTTTTTTTTCTAAAAGTTTTTGCGCGTAATCAACAGGAACATGCAGTATTAATGTAAGATCAGGACGCGGAATTTTAAAAACCTCATGCTCATATGTATCAAGCCATTCAAAATATTTTTGACGAGTCTCAGGGCTTGAAAACTTACTTCCTTGATGCCCCATATTTGAAGAAGTATAACGATTTGATACAACAATCTCGCCTCTTTCTAAAAATTTTTTAAAATCAATGCTTGCATCATATCTATCTAATGAATAAAAAAAAGAAGCAATATACGGACTAACAGAATCTGGATCCCCATATCTTCCATTTAGATAATTTTCAATTAATCCTGCGGATTTTGTACTATATTGTGGAAAATCAATTTTTGAAGATACAAACCCTTCTTTACTAAGACGCTCTAATAAAATATCTGTTTGCGTTCCTTTTCCACTCCCATCTGTTCCGTCTATTGCAATAAGCTTACCTTTTTGAGTTATCTTAGTCTTTATTGAATCAATATGAATTTTTTCTTGACTAACTTCAGAAATTTTTTTACTATCTGTTGTTCCAAACCCTCCCCTGTCTTTATTTCCCATTGAATCAACTTCCTGCCACTCTCCAATTCCAACTGCAACAAATATGCCTTGAGCTAATTTTTCGCCTCGCTCAACTGTTATTTGCGCATCTGATGGATTATAAAACTGCATTAAAATTTCGTCATTATCTCCACAATAATCTTGATCAACTACTCCTGCTGTAATTAAAATACCTTTCTTTTTTGCTGTGCTTGAGCGATCCTTGATATATAACATATATCCTTTTGGAACTTCAACAATTATATTTGTTGGAACTCTCCCAATTCCTTTTGGCTCAATTATAGTATTCTCCCGCGCTATAAAATCAAAAGCAACAGCGCCCTCTGTTTCATATTGCGGTAAAGGCAATGATTTATCTATTCTCTTAATTTTTATCTTCATAATTCTATATTAATTCCAAATTTGTTTAAAATGTTTTGATAATTTTGGACCAGATCCTGTGTAAGACGAACCAAATCCTGCGCAATATAATTCTTGTGGCTTTTCAAGCATTCTCTCATATACCATTTTGCAAATAGTTTGTCCTCGTGTCAATCTAAAAGGAACATTATGAGCTCTAACTTCTAGAACTGCTGTTGTTCCATTGTCAGATCCAGATTCATCAAATCCAAAGCCTGGATCAAAAAATCCAGCATAATGAGAACGCATTTCACCAGATGAAGCATCATAGCTAGCCATTTCTCCGGCAAATTGAGGAGGAAAACTTATTCTTTCTTGAGACGCTAATAAATAAAAATTTCCAGGAACTAAAATTAATTCACCTGACTCAGGCCGAATAATTGGCTCCCAAAAATCATTTGGCTCATATTCACCAACTAACCCCAAATCAATTGCTTCTGTTGTGTCATGCTTTGCGCGAAATCCTATTATATCCCTACTATCTAAATCAACAGTAAGCATTAAACCTCCATCTCTTATAACTAAATCATCTTGCGTCATTAATATGCCTGATTGATTAAATAAAATTCCATGCTTTGCATGAGCTAATCTTAATTCTGATTCACGTGCTTTATAAGGCTCGTCTGTTCTAAATCTAATTTGATTAAATGACAAATTTGGATGAATTTTAACAACAAAATCAAGAGGAATAACTTCTAAATATAGTTGGCCCTTATACCCAGGTGGTATGTAATCAAACCTAGGAGTTCTATCACAAAGAAGCCGAACAAAAAGACCAACTCTACCAATTGAAGATTTTGGATTCGCGTGCGCGTAAATTCCAGGTGCTAAATCAACATACTCATTCAAAGGAATTATATATGATGAATTTGGCTCCAAAATAGTTCCACTCTTTAATTCAAAATCATATAATGTGCGCGATTTTAAAATTTCCCAAATTGTTTCATTTTGTTTTGGAAGAAATGAAGAGCTTGTGCGATAAACTCTATCAGAAAGGGTTAAATCAAGAGAAGCTGGCTGTATCTGCTTTTCTTGTATTTCTTTTTTTGAAAATATCATCGGATTTGCTCCGAATATAATATCTTTTATTTTTTGGTATGGTAAAGTCATAAATATTTTTAATCGGCTAAACCGGGTTTAGCCCATTAAAAAACAGAGTTTCCCTCCGCTTTATAATTAATTTATTGTATCAGATACTAAAATAAAAGAAAAGCAGACTCTACGAATGAGTCTGCCAAATTCCACCCCTATTGATCTCTACCACTCAAAAACAACTTGTATATTAATCCAAAATATTGTATTATATAGATTATGCTTAAATTTTTATATATGAAAATATCAATAAAAAAGGGTTTTAGTTTTGGATTAACATCAGGAATAATTACAACATTAGGATTGATTATTGGCTTGAACTCCAGTACTCATTCAAAAATTGTTGTTATTGGAGGTATTATTGTAATAGCAATATCTGACGCGCTGTCAGATGCTCTTGGAATTCATATATCTGAAGAATCAGAAAACAATCATACTTCCATAGAAATATGGGAATCAACTTTTTCTACTTTTTTGTCCAAATTTATTTTTGCGCTACTTTTTGTTATTCCAATATTGCTTTTTAGCCTTTCTATAGCAATTATTATAAGCGTTATCTGGGGATTAAGTTTAATAGCAATATTTAGCTACTCAATATCTAAACAGCAAAAAATTAAACCCTATAAAATAATACTTGAGCATTTAACTATAACAATTATAGTTATAATTATAACTAATTTTGTTGGAAAATGGATAGGGACTTTTAGTTAAAAATAATATAAAAAAGCCGCCTGATCCGTAGACCAGGCGGTTGTGTTTAGTACTTCCCGTTGCACGCAGCTGCGTCAATCGAAGCCTCAATTTCATTCCTCCCGACACGGTAGCCGAGTTGGAATGTGAGACTGCGCTTGCGGAGTTGGTAAAAATCAAATGGCTCCCCGCTAAATCCTTCTGCCCACGCAAGTCGCCATTCTTCCATGGCCCCTTGGGTGCCCAGAATTGGACAGCCATTATTGTGGCCCCGGTGGGGTTCCAGCAATACTCACATCTGGAGCCTCCATTGGCTTCCATGGCCTTACTCCTGCGTTTTTCGCAGGAGTCAAAACCATAAATTTTATGGATTTTTTTCCTGCAAAAGTATGTATCCAGACTTTAACACAATTCAAAAACTCTGTCAAGCCTAAACAATTTAATTCTAGTTTGAAACGCAACAAACTGTGAAATCTAAAAAAGTCATAGTTTTAGGGTATACTAGTTCTTGGAAGAAGAACAATTAACCCAAAAAACTATGACTCACTCCCATATTAGCAGAGAAGACCGTTTTAAGATACAATCCTGGTTAGAAACAGAAATGGAGTACTCTGAAATATCTGAACGTCTCAAAAAAAATAGAAGTACAGTGTCTTGTGAAATTAGAAGAAATAGCAATTCTGATGGAAGCTATACAGCTGGAAAAGCTGATAAACGCGCAAGGAAAAGAAGATTGCAAGGAAAGAGGAGAAGTAAAAAGTTACTATTAAATCCAAGTCTTAGAAAATCCATACTATATCATCTAAAAAAGAAGAAGTCTCCAGAACAGATAGCAGGCAGGAAAAAGACAAAAGGTAAAGAATATGTATGTCATGAAACTATATATCAGTTCATATATACAGAACAAGAAGAATGGAAACAGTATTTGAGGCAGAAAAAGAGAAAATATCGCAGAAGGCATGGAACCAAACAAAGAGAAAAAGAGCGTGAACAGGCCAAAAAACGGTGGATTACAGAACGTCCTGAATATATTAACAACAGAAGTGAACTTGGACACTGGGAGGGAGATACAGTGCGGGGAAAACAGAAGACAGGATCAATTGCTACCTATGCGGAAAAAGTATCAGGATATGGCAAAGGCATAAAGATTCGGACGCTTGAAGCGATGCCTCTGAGGTCGGTATCAGTTGCAATGTTTAAAAAAATTCCAAAATACAAGCGCAGAAGCATGACACTAGACAATGGAAAAGAGTTTTCTGAATACGAGGGTACTGAGAGAGATCTAGATATGACGCATTACTTCGCGCTTCCATATCATGCATGGGAGCGAGGAACAAATGAAAATTGGAATGGTCTTCTTAGACAATACTTCCCTAAAGGTTCTGATTTTAGTAATATTACACAAGATGATGTAGATAGAGCAGTAAATGAGCTTAATCATCGTCCAAGAAAAAGATTAAATTACCTCACTCCATATGAGGTATTCATAAAAGGACTTAAACCTTAATTAGTTGCGTTTCAAGTTAGAATGTAAGACAAAATAATCGGCTCATACCATATGAGCCGATTATTTATTCTAAATTAATTAAAATCAAAATTACAAGGCAACCTTTATTCCAGGCCCCATGCTTGTGGCTAATACAGTATTTTGAATAAATGATCCTTTAATAGTTGCAGGATGAGTAGCTTTTACTGATGAATAAGCTGTTTTAATATTTTCCTTAAGTTGATTTTCATCAAAAGATACTTTGCCAACTATAAGATGAATATTTCCTGTATTATCATTCTTGAACGTAATTTTACCTTTTGCTAACTCAGTAATAGCCTTTTGAATATCCACAGTCACGGTTCCATTTTTAGGAGAAGGCATTAAACCTCTTGGACCTAAAATTTTCGCGACTGGAGCAAGTTTTGGCATAAAGACAGGCTCTGCAACTAAAACATCAAAATCAATTTTTCCTGCTTGTATTTCTTTAATAAGATCTTCTGCGCCAGCAAGCTCTGCGCCTGCTTTTTTTGCTTTTTCTATATTAGAAGTTATGGCTGCAATTCTTTGTTTTTTACCTGTTCCATGAGGAAGAGAAACTGTTCCTCTAACATGTTGATCTGATTGCTTAACATTAATTCCAGTGCGAATATGCAATTCAACGCCACTATCAAATTTTGTATTTCCTGTTTCTTTTAAAAGTAAAACTGCCTCATCTAAAGAATACTCTTTATTTGAGTCAACTTTTTCTTTTAGCGCCATAAAGCGCTTTGAATGCTTTTTCATATATATTATGCGAGATGCTTAATGCAATCTCGAAGTGGTACAAACGAGCAAAGACTAAATTGCTCTCCCACAAATAAATAAATTTATAATTACGTATTTTCTTCTTCTTTTCTTCTTGAAGCCATTCTCCAGTGATACAAGTATAATGGCAAACCAATAATTAACTGAGCAAGAGCATTTGCAGCAGTACGCTGACGCTCTTGGGATATTCTCTTATCGTTTTGGGCTTTCTTTTCTTCTGAAGTTAATTCTTGCACTTCAGATTCAACTCCTTCTTTGTCTATTATAACCGGACGGGCATATTCGTATTCATAAGTATAATTATCAGCTTCCGTAAATACCCATGCTTTTAATCCCATATCAATGAATCTAACCCCTGAAATTATGATAAGAACTAAACCTACTAAAGAAAAAAGATAAACATAAATTGTTCGTATAAGTTTTGTTTTGTCCATATATTTTTATTATTTAACCTCTAAACCCATTTGCCTTGCAGTGCCCTCAATAGTTCTCATTGCTGCTTCAATATCATTTGCATTCAAATCAGGCATCTTTGTTTCAGCAATCTGTCGGATTTGATCTTTTGTCACTTTTCCAACCTTTTTTGTGTTTGGAGTTGCTGATCCAGATTTTAATCCTGCTGCTTTTTTTAAAAGCTCTGCTGCTGGAGAAGTCTTTAAAATAAAATCAAAGCTTCTGTCAGCATAAATATTAATTAAAACAGGCACAACATCTCCTTTCATTTCTTGTGTCTTAGCATTAAACTGAGAACAAAAATCCTGCATGTTTACTCCATGGGGTCCGAGCGCTGTTCCAACAGGAGGAGCTGGATTTGCAAGACCTCCTGGAATTTGTAACTTAACTTGAGCTTTTACTTCTTTTTTTGCCATATTATATTTTTTCAACTTGTAAGAAATCTAATTCAATAGGTGTCTCGCGACCAAACATTGACACCAATACTTTAACTTTTCCACGGGATGAATCAACCTCTGCAACCTTACCTTCAAATTCTTTGAATGGACCATCTGTAATCTTAACAGGAGAATCAACTGATAAATCAATTTTGAATTCTGGCTCTTTAATTCCCATTTTACTTTGGAGTATTTTAACTTCTTCTTCTGAAATAGGAGTTGGAGTTGTTCCTGTTCCAATAAATCCTGTTACATTAGGAGTATTGCGAACTACATACCAAGAATCATCTGTAACAATCATTTCAACCATAATATATCCTGGATAAATTTTTTCTGTCACATTAGTTCTTTTTCCATTTTTAATCTTAATCTTTGTCTCAGTTGGAACCATAACATCAAAAATCCTATCACCCATATCCAAAGAATCAATTCTTTGTTTTAGGTTTCGGGTTACGTTTTCCTCATATCCAGAATAAGTATGTAAAACATACCATCTGCGCCCTAAATTAGATGTTTGCTTTGGCATATTAAAAATTTGCAAGCAAGAATTCTAAAAGCTTGTTTAATCCATAGTCAGCTCCACCTAAAAATGCGGCAATTCCAATGCTTATGGCAATTACCATAATTGTGGAGTTTATTGTTTGCTGTTTTGTTGGCCAAGTGACTTTTGCGAGTTCTTGCTTTGATTCTCTTAAATATTTAATAATTGCTTTCATATTTTAACGATTTTATAGTTTTTTGAAAAAAATCTATCTAAAAATGCCCTTTTCGGGCACCTGTTTAAACTTATATATATTATACATAGTTTAAAAAATAATGCAAGTGCCTATACTCATTTAAAAAAGTTTTAACAATAAATTAGATATCCAAATTTTTCACGTCTTTTGCGTGTGTTTGGATAAACTTTTTGCGGGCTGGAACTTCTGTTCCCATTAAAATATCAAAAATCTCATTTGCTTTTTCAACATCTTCAACTGTAACTTGATGCATTAATCGAGTTTGTGGATCCATTGTTGTTTCCCAAAGCTGCGAAGGGTTCATTTCTCCAAGACCTTTATATCTCTGAATATTTACTCTGCCTGTTGATTCAGTTTTTGTGTCTTCTATGATTTCACTTGACCTAGATAATATTTCTTCTTTTGAAAAACTAGGATCCATACTTTTACGAAGACTCACAAGTTCTGCATCAGAATAAGCATATTGTACTTGCTTTCCTTTTTGCACTTGATATAAAGGAGGTTGAGCAATATACAAATGTCCTTGATAAATAAGATCAGGAAAATATCTAAAAAACAAAGTTAAAAGCAAAGTTCTAATATGAGCTCCATCAACATCAGCATCTGTCATTATAATAATGCGCCCATATCGTAAATCATCTATATTAAACATTTCACCAATATTTGTTCCTAGAGCTATTACAAGAGATTTTATTTCATTGTTTGCGAGCATTTTATCAATTCTAGCGCGTTCAACATTCAAAATTTTTCCACGCAAAGGAAGTATGGCTTGAAATTTTCTATCGCGTCCTTGTTTTGCGCTATTATGGACAAACACACCAGAAGATAAAGCAAAATTATGAGTATCTTCAACTTCTAAATCATAAACATCTATTTTTTCTTTTACTAATATGATCTGCTTAATATTATGGTTATAATTTTGAACTGCTTCAGTCATTTTTGATTCATCTCCTCCAAAAAATCTGTTGCAAATTGTGCCATATCTAAGCAATGACTTGTCATTTGTCTCAAAACGCACACGTTGATATTCATTTTCATCAACTAAACCTTTATTTCTAAATATATTATGTAAAACAGATAATGCCTTATTTAAATAAGTTTGATTATATGCTTTCTTGCGCTTTTGCCTAAATTCTTGAGTCCATTGTTCTTTGGTTTTTTCTTTGCGCCAATTACGCAAATCTTCATTATTCCATTGCTCTTGGGCTAGTATATGAAGCTCATTTCTTTTTTCAGGATGATCAGCAAAAAAATTACCTACTCTTTTAGCCTGTTTTTGACGATTATTCTCGTTGCTCCAATATTTTTTTTGTTCCATATCCAAAAGCTTTTTATTACTTTCCCTATATTCAGGGTTGTTGCTATAAAATTCTAAAAACTTTTCTGACATAAAATTCTTGTACTCCTCATTCTCCCATTGCTTCTTAGCGCGATCACTCAACATCTTTCGTATTTCTGGCTGAAGCATTATTTTGCGCATCTTTTCGCGAAATTCTGAAGTTTGATGTATTTTTTTAGTTTTTTCCTTAACATCTGACCTATGAAGTGTTTTTTCTAGCATCCCTCGATGTAATGCCATATGATTTTCTCCAGTCATTCTAATAAGATTTTCTGGATTATTATTCAATTTATTAAAATTTTTATGATGCTTATGTGCTCCATCTTCTTCTTTATAAATCCCATTTTCTAAATTATATTTGTCTGATAATAGATGCGTGAAAATCCACTTATGTGTTGCTGGATTTAAAACCATTTCATAACCTTCAATAGTAATTCTGCCACCAATTTCAGATATCTTTTTTCGCAAAGGCATCAATGAATCAATTTTTGTCAAATCTTTTGCTACTTTATACGAACCATCACGCATCATAAATTTATGTTCAGGAGTACATGTGATCTCTTCGTCATTATCCAGAACAATTTTAATTACTTGTTTATTCCTGTAAGTAACACGAGGATTTTTAATTGGCGCGATTCCGATTGAGTTATCAGGTTTAATTGTATAACAATAATTTTGCTTGCCTTGTTTTTTTTCTTTAACTAATTCTTTAAAAGAAAGATTTCGTCCATCAGAAAGAGCAACTTTAGTATCCCCAGAAAAACAGCCTCCAGCGCTATCTCCCTCAACAATATATAATTCACATTCTTCTGGTTTTCTGGAAGAACAGTCAGATAATTTTCCTGGCAAAGCAAAACCTTCTAAAGCGCCTTTTCTTAATACTGTTTCGCGGGCTGCTCTAGCTGCTTTTCTTGCTTGAGCCGCTAGCAATGCTTTTCCAATAATTGCTTCTGCTTCTCTTGGGTGCTCTTCTAGCCAAATTGACAAAGCAGAGCTAAATACACTATCAACAGCTGGCTTTACCTCTTCATTGCCTAATTTTGCCTTTGTTTGGCCTTCAAATTGAGGTTCTGGCACTTTTACGCTAATAATTCCAGTTAATCCTTCTCTAGTATCTTCACCTTGCAAAACATCATCTTTATCCTTTAAAATTCCTTTATTTTTAGCATACGCGTTTAATGTTCTAGTTAAAGCAGTTCTAAATCCAACAAGATGAGATCCGCCTTCAACTGTATGAATATTATTCGCAAAACTAAATACATTTTCTTTATAATCTTCAACATACTGCACAGCAACTTCTACATTTATTCCATTGCTTTCTTTTTCAACATAAAAAACTCTTTCATGTTTTGGTTCATGATTTCTATTAATATGTTTTACATAAGAAGCAATTCCACCTTCAAAATAAAATGAGTATGATTGGGTCTGGTCAGTTCTTTCGTCTGATATTGAAATCTTAATTCCTTTAGTTAGGTATGCTTGCTGACGAATATGATCCAAAATATAATCCCATTCAAAATTAAGCGTTGTAAAAATTTGATTATCTGGCTTAAAAGTGATTGTTGTGCCTGTTGATTTTGATGTTCCAATTGCTTTAACGCTTTTTAATGGCTTTCCGCGATTATATTCTTGAACATATGTTTTTTTATCGCGCCTTACTTCTGCGCGAGTCCATTCAGATAAAGCATTTACAACTGAAACTCCTACTCCATGCAATCCGCCTGATACTTTATATCCACCTTCGCCAAATTTTCCTCCTGCGTGAAGTTTTGTCATTACAACTTCTAAAGCAGAGACTTTGGCTGTTGGATGTTTATCAACTGGAATTCCACGCCCATTATCGCTAACAGAAACAGTTGAATCTGGTAGTAAAGTTATATCAACTGTATCTGCATATCCTGCCATTGCTTCATCAATTGAGTTATCTATAACTTCCCAAATTAAATGATGCAATCCTTCGCGCGCTGTGTTTCCAATATACATTCCAGGCCTTTTTCTCACTGGTTCTAATCCTTCTAAAACAGAAATCTGCGCAGCTCCATATTCCTGCTTTTTCTCTTTAGATTTTACTTGTTTTTTTGACTCTGCTTTAGGCATATTTATTCAGATAATTTAAGTGGAAAAACGCATAAAAATGCGTCTTTTTCTATAATTTATTTATACATAAATTGTATCATATTTTTATAAAAAAACAAAGCATTTTTGGGGAAAATTTTAATAAAAAAATGGCTAATTTTAGCCAAAATAAATCTTTAAAAAATCATATTAATCCTATGCCCAAAGCTTAATGCTATACATTAAATACAAAAGATAACCAACAACTAAAACTCCGCCTTCAAGCCTAGAAAGCTTATGCGAAGATTTAAACATTACTGAAGCTAAAATAGCAAAAAATATAAACATTGGAAAATCAAACACTAAAAGATCAGGATGAATTTTTATAGGATTAATTAATGCGGCAATTCCAACAACCAGATGCACATTCATTACATTAGAACCAATTATGTTTCCAATACCAAGCCCGCTTTGGTGCCTAACAACAGACATAATAGTCACTACTAGTTCTGGAATTGAAGATCCTATCGCAATAATTACAATCCCAACAAATATCTGAGAAAAACCAAAGTACTGCGCAATTGACAAGCTAGAATCAACAAACAATTTTGCTCCTCCAATAATTAAAATAAATCCAAGTATAATGCGAATCCAAGAATGACTTGTTTTAAGAGCTTCTTTTTTTCGTTTTTTTACTTTTTGCTTTCCAATATCAATAAGAACTTCTTTTTGCGAAACTCGAATTGAATACCATTGAAACGCAATCCCAAGAAGAATAAGAATAAACGCGTCTCCCCTGCTTATTGTTAAATCAAATGATAAAAAGAATATTAAAACAGCAGCAAGCATTATCCAAGGAAATTCATGCTTTAGAGTACTATCTTGCACTGTTATAGGAGAAATTAAAGCAGCTAATCCAAAAACAAACCCAAGCTTTAGTACGCTTGATCCAATAGCATTGCCAATAATTAAATCAGTAGCATTAGATAAAGAAGAAGTAATTCCAATAGTAAGTTCAGGCATTATGCTTCCAATTGTTATAACAGTTAACCCAATAACAACAGTTGAAACTCCAAACTTTGCAGCCAAAGAAGACGAATGCCTGATCAACAAATCAGATCCCTTGTAAAGGGATAATAGTCCAATAACTAAAAATAGAATTACAAAAAAAATCATGCTTTTATTTTTATTTTAGAGTATCTATTCTTTTTTATCGTGTTCATCATCAAGAAGCCTAAAATCCAAATGCAATCCTCCCCACTTTTTTGATACAAGATTATAGCACCAAGCAACCACAACTCCGAATAATGCGCCAATTATTCCAAATAGAATAATCCCAATTGCTAAAGACACTGCTCCGCTTCCAAAAGGCGTTGTTCCTGAAGCTAGAGATATAACAGCAAAAATAAGATACACAACTGACAAAACAAAGCTGAACACCCTAGCAGATGATTTTAATGAAATATTTTTTAATTCATACATATTTTATTTTTTCTTTTATTTTATCTAAATTCAACTTTATATTTTTTCTCTAAGCTAGCGCGCAAATGACTTATTATTTCATCAACTTCACGAGATTCTAGGGTTCTATCTGTTGATGAAAATGTTAATCGTAATGCAATGCTCATTGCCTTTGTTAATCCATGATAAACATCAAATAACTCAACTTTTTTAATTAATTTATTAAATGACTTGATTGACTTCAAAATATCTTTATATTGTACCATATTTGGCACAATCACTCCAAGATCTCTCTCTACAACAGGATAATATGGAATTGGAATATATATTCCTTTTTCAGGTATTTTGATTTTAATTATTTCTTCAAGATTAATAAGCATTACTGCCACTGCCGACCTAAATCTCATTCCTTTTATTTCTGATTTTGGATAAATTTTAATTTGAGCTATTTCATGTTTACCAAATAAAAGATTATATTGCTTGCCTTGTTTTTCAGCAGATAATTCTATTCCAATAAAAGTCTCAATAATACCACGTAATTTGCGATATAATTGTTCATCTGTCGCATTTACATCTATAAAACCAATTGATGCTTGCCATTTTTCTCCTGATTCTTTATTAAAAATTTTTCCAATTTCAAATAATTGAAATACATCGCGCGAAAGCAAAGAACTATTTTGAGATAATTTACTTAACATCCAAGGCAAAAGAGATGTTCTCAAATATGGATATTCATCATTTACTGGATTAGTTAAATTTATATGACAAGATTTTGCAATACCAGACAAATTAAGAAGCGCTTCATTATAAAATGAATATGTTAAAATTTCTGAATTACCTATTCCTGTTAAATAATCACGAAAATCATGTCTAAGTTTATGAAGTGGCTCTATTGTAGGCGAGACTAAATCTGCAGTTGGCAAAGTTTTTGGCAATTTATTATAATCAAGCATTCTGCCAATTTCCTCTATAAGATCTTCTTGTGCTTTTACATCATGTATGCGCCAAGATGGAACTTGTACTTTCAAAATATTCTCCCCTCCTTTACTAAGGGGGGGATTTAGGGGGGGGCTGCCTTTAACTTCAAATCCTAAAGATTCTAAAATTGATTTGATTTTTGCGCTTGACATATCAATGCCAAGAATTCGCTCTACTTCTTTAACAGACAAACTTAAGCTTAGGCTTTCTTTTTTTACATTTGAAAAAGACACAATTCCTTTTAATACAACTCCTCCTGAAAATTCAGAAATCATTTGAGCTGCTTTATTAATAGCTTCTTCTACAACTTCTAAATCAATTCCTTTTTCAAATCTAGAAGATGATTCGCTTCTGAGTCCAAGAACTTTTGAAGTTTTTCTAATTGAGACTTGATCAAACACAGCTGATTCTAAAATCACATTTTGCGTAGAATCTGTAACACTACTTTCTTGTCCGCCCATTATTCCGGCAATTGCTACTGGTTTTTTATTATCTGCTATAACTAACATGCTTGAATCTAAAGAATAATTTTCTTCATCCAAAGCTAAAATCTTTTCTTTATCTTTTGCTTTGCGAACAATAATTGTGTCTCCATTTAATAAATTAGCATCAAAAACATGCATAGGATGCCCAAGTTCAATCATTAAATAATTTGTTACATCAACAACACTGTTAATTGGCCTTATTCCTACTTCTTGGAGCCTATTTTGCACCCACAAAGGCGACTTACCTACTTTTACGCCTTGAATTATTCTTGCGCAGTATTTTGGACATAATTTTTTATCTTCTACTTTGACTTTAATTGCAGAAGAAGCGCTTGTTCCACTTTCGCGTAAGTTACTACTTGCACGCCCTCCGAAGCCTTGGCGAAGGGGGGCTTCACTGATCTTCCTACCATAAAGGGCGGCAACCTCGCGCGCTAATCCGCGAATTGAGAAACAATCTGGCCTATTTGGAGTAATATCTAATTCTAAAACTGGATTATCTAATTCTAAAAATTTAACAACATCTTGTCCGATTTTTGCGTCATTAGGCAATATATATATTCCGCTATGATCATCCCCTATTCCAAGCTCTCTTTGGCTACAGAGCATTCCTTCTGAAGCAATGCCACGTATTTTACGCGCTTCAATTTTCATTCCTGGTACGCTTCCGCCAAGTAAAGCTAATGGAACTTTTTGTCCTGGTTTAATATTTTTCGCGCCACACACAATCTTTAAATCTTCTTTATTTCCAACATCAACAAAAGCTAATTGTAATTTATCTGCATCTGGATGAGGTGCTATCTTTTCGATTTTTCCAACAACAACTTTAGATAACCCTTTTGAATTATCCAAAATATTTTCAACTTCGCTTCCAGACAAAGTTAACTTAGACGCAATTTCTTGCGGTTTTGCTTTTATGTTTATGAATTGTTTTAGCCAGGATAGGGGGAGATTCATGAAAATTTAATCTTAATCTATATTAATGAATTTGAAAGTTGAAAGGATTTTATCAAAAATTTCTAATCTTTCTAAATCCGCATCAGACAAATTGCTTCTTTCAAAAATATTTCGAGACTGTGTTGCGGCTTCATCATATCCAGGTCCAGCAGATTCAGAGAGACAAGAATATTTCATGGCTATATCTTTATAAACATCGTCTAAACTTACTATAAATCGTAAATTTTTATATTCTGAATCTCCTTTATTTGCAATTGATATTGTAGTTACTAAACTAGGCGAACATTCATACTCAAAAAATTCATTATGCATAATTGCGCTTATTCCGCCTATATCAATATTTTTACAAACCTTTCCGTTGTTACTGTACACGAAAGGATTATCACATGACTCAGTAAAATTATTAAGATCGTACAAATAGACAAAATCCTCAGTACTAGCTAAAAAACGAATTTTTTTATCTACTAAATATAGACTTAATCTTTTGCCTTCCTTATAATCACCTGTTTCGGTTTCTGTAACTTCTCCAGAAGAACCAGGATAATCAAACTCCACTCCAATTAAATCACTTCGATATGTCTTCCACTCAGAAACACCAACTTCACTTTCGCTAAATTCTGAATTTTGCTCATCAAGTCTGGTTTCAAGCTCATTAATTTTTTGTGCTGAAAGCGTACTCTGCTCAACTAGCTGAATTTCAAGCTCATCAATTCTTTGCACTAAATCATCATCAGATTGACTAGTTTGTCCGTTCATCCACCACCAAACTCCTCCGCCAACAACAATAGAAAAAACAACAGCAACTACAATAGTAATAAACCAATACCTTGGCTCATGAATAATTTTTTGGATTTCTTCTGGTGGGTCATTTTCTAAATTTTGCTCAGATTCTTTATTGTTTAACATATTTTTTCTAATTATTTATGTAATAGAAATTTTAAGCTTGGCATCAAGCGCATCAGCGATTTTATTAAGCATGGAAATAGATGGATTATAATCCCCTGACTCAAATCGAGCAATTGCTGACTGTGTTGTGCCTATTTTGCTCGCGAGTTGCGTCTGTGTCATTTTATTTTCTAACCTTTTTTTAATCACACCCTCAATAATCGCAAACTCAGGACCCAAAGCATCATAATGCTTTTTATATTTTGGATCCTGCATTTTTTCTTTTAAATATTGATTAAAACTCTTCATATATTTATAATTATATTATTATGATAATAATATAGCATATATGCTATACTTATACAAGCATACTTAGTTTTTTCGTAGCAACTTCAAGCTCTCTCTTTGGAATCTTCTGTGACTTTTTAACAAAGCCATGTAAAAGAAAAATATTTTTTTCGTGGAATGTATAAAATATCCTGACTTCTAATTTGCCCTTAATTCGAATCTCAAATAAATCTCTACTAACTTTTTTACTATAATGAGGTCCAATCTGATTACTGTACTTTTCTAAAAGTTTAATCATGCGACCAATCTTTGCCTGTGTAGCTAAGTCATGAGAATTAATAAATGATTCTATTTTATTATCAAAGAAATATACCTCCATACTTTCTTTAGTTTTAGAATTGTTCAATAAATCTTAAATCACCGCTGTAAGACAGACGTATATCATTAACCATATAATAAAGCATCATTAATCTATCGATACCTAAGCCAAAAGCAAAACCAGAATATTCTTTTGGATTAATTTTCATATTTTTTAAAACATTTGGATGAATCATTCCAGAACCTAAAGCCTCTACCCAGCCCGACTTTTTACAGAAGGAACAACCCTTGCCTTCACACAAAAGACAGCTCATATCAACTTCAATAGATGGCTCTGTAAATGGAAAAAAATGAGGGCGCACGCGAATGTTTGCATTATCCCCGTATAATCGCTTTATAAAAAGTTCTAAAGTGCCAATTAAATCTGTAATGTGAATATTTTTATCAATCACAAATCCTTCGCACTGATAAAAGGTTGATTCATGTCCTGCATCGGTTCGCTCGTTGCGGAACACCCTTCCAGGAGCAAGAACACGGACAGGCGGCTTGCGTGTTTTCATTGCGTGAATCTGGACATTGGATGTGTGCGTGCGCAACAAATAAGGACGATTCTGCGCATCGTCTTTATCAACATAAAAAGTATCCTGAATATCACGCGAAGGATGATCTTTGGGGAAATTCAATAAATCAAAATTATATTTTTGTGATTCTATTTCAGGGCCTTCCACAACTTCATATCCCATCTTAATAAATATGTCTTCAATTTTTTCTAAAAATTGAGTAATTGGATGAAGATGTCCTATATTTGGATTTATTCCAGGAAGTGTTTGGTCAAATCCAATAGCTTGTTTCGTTGGTTTTATTCCTGATTTCTTTTCCTGAATAATCTCAGAAATATCGCGCTTTACATCATTAATAAGCTTTCCAACAACAGGTCTTTGTTCTTTTGCGATATTTTTAATATCTTTCGCGATTTTAGCTAATTCTGCTTTTCTTCCTAAAAATTCATTTTCTAATTTTTCAAGGGTATCAGAATCTTTAGCGTTCTTCAACGCCTTTATAGCTTCCTGTCTTATTTTTTCTAGTTCTTTTTTCATAATGTATTAGCCATAAGCTATAAGCCTTAAGCCATAAACGTGTTATATAACTGCTCTACTTACAGCTTACGACTTATGGCTTACAGCTGTCCCACCTCCTCCTTGCCAATAAAAAATACTTCTATTAATACAACCAATATAATTAATATAGCAACATTCCACCAAGTTAATAATTCAAATCTTTGAAGATATAAAGCCAAAACAACTACAATTGATAAAAAAGATGCTTGACGCAAAGACACTGCAACTGACCTGTCTTTTTTATACAATCTCCTTACAGATAACATTAAAGTACCAATCAAAGCCCAAAAAAACAACAAAAGCGCGACTGTTATAAATAAAAAACCAGTCCATTGAGTTGTTCTTGGATCAATTTTTGTTAATCCTAAAAATAGAATTAGCGCAAAAATTAAAGTTGTTATAATCATGCCAATTAAGGCGTTTTTATTTTTCATAATAAATTATGAGTAAAAGCAAATAGATTATATTTACTTATATATAATTTTATTGTACTAAAAAATATGAATTTTGACAACTATCCAAAATCCCAAAAATGTTCACAATAATCACAAAAATGTTGTTTTGGATTTACTGCAAAATTGTGTGTCTTGATTGATTCAATGGTCTCAATCACCCACTTTTTAACTTCTTCTTTTTCTGCAGTGCTTCCAATAAACTCAACTGGAGTTGAACTATCTATATAATAATATACAAGTTTTTTTACTTTTTCTTTAAATACTTCTTCTGCTCCAATTTGATAAATTAAAAGTTGGCGCTTATCTGACAAAGATAATTTGCCATTTTTTGGAGGATTGCCTGTTTTGTAATCTACAATTTCAACTTCATTATCATCAATAGAATCTATACGATCCATTTTTCCGATGATTGTATATTCTCCAATACGAAGTTTAAACGCGCGCTCTAGTGCTTTTACATTAGGAATTTTGGACTTAGATAAATTATCATAAAATTCTTTAAGAGCGTCTTTTCCTTTTTGCTTATATTTTTTTATTTGATCTTCTGAATCATACCAATCACCTATCCAGTTTTTTTCATATAAATCTATAAGTTCATTAATACTCACTTGTAATTCACGCATCCCAAACCCTTCCCTAACCCCTCCCTGGAAGGGAGGGGAATTGTTTATTCCCCCACTCTCCGAGGGGGGGCTAGGGGGGGTGTGAGTGTCGTGGCTTCCAAATAAATCCGCTTGCTCGCTATGCTGTTTACCAGAAACCATTTGCATAAACTGTTGAAGCGTAGAGTGCATTGTTGTTCCATAACTAAATACAAATTTTCCAGGTAAAGGAACTTTTAGTAAAAATTGCATTTTATACGCAAATGGACATTCATCAAATATTTTTAACTGCGTAAAAGAAAACATTCTTGGCAAAAAAACTTTAAATTCTTTTTGCATCTCTAGTAAAATTTTTGGCATAAATGATTTTACATCACTGCCAAGAACATCATTACTAGTCTTAAATTTATCATGTACTTGCTCTAACTCTTTTAAAAATCTAGATAGTTTCTTTTTTTGTACTCCTCCATAATTCTCCGCGGAAGTAAAAAATAATCCTTGTTTTGCGCGAGTCATTGCAACATAAAAAAGTCTGCGCTCTTCCTGTATGTGAATATCTCCATCTGTTAAAATTTCTTTTACCAAATCATCAGGAATTGTGATTGATTCTTTTCGCTCTGTTGTTGGAAACCTCCTATCAACTAAATTTGTTATAAAAACATATTTAAATTCCAATCCTTTTGCGCTGTGGATTGTCATAATTTTAACCATTTCAGGCCCTAATTCTAAATCAACAGGCAAACTCCCAGCATCTCCTGAGGTTATTTCTTGCTCAACAATATCAACAACGTCATGCACGCGCGCGCAAGGAATTGAAAGCTCAATTTGCTTTAAATGATCATAAAATGATTTTAATAAACGAAACTGCTCTTGAGAATTAGCATCATCAAGTTCTTTAAGATATTTTATGTATGATTTATTCATCCAATCAAGCAAAAGTTTTGTTGGTTTTTCTTGTTTTGCTTTTTCACTATAAAACAATATCCAAGAGCGCAAACGCTCTATTTCCATTAAAGATGTTTCATTTGAAATTCCACAAATTTGCGGTTCTTGAATTATTTCATATAAAGAAACTCGCTTTTTATAAGAGTAATGATTCATTTTTATAATATCTTCTGCTGTAATTTTTAAAAATGGCACGGATAATAAGCGGAATAAAGCGCGAGATTCATGATAATCATCTAAAACTTTAAAAAACGACAAAATATTCATTACTAAAGATGTTTTATATAACCCAACTGCTGAATAATTTTGATGCGGAATTTGAGAAGCTGAAAGCATTTCATCAAAATCTTCTGCTTGAGAATTTGCGCGCACTAAAATTACAAAATCATTCCAAGTTGCTGTTTTGTCTTTTTCTTTGATAGACATTATTACATCTGAGATAATTCGCGCTTCATCTGAAGAATCTTTGCAATGAAGATGCTCTATATGTGCTTTTTCTTTTGTGTTTGAAATGAGTTTTTTGTCTATTTTTTCAAATGATTCTAAACGATTTGGATTATTTAACTGTATAAAGTCATAAGCAATATCTAAAATCTCTTTGCCTGATCTATAATTCTGAATTAATGATATTTTTTTTACATCTTTAAAATCTTTTGAAAATTGAATCACATTAGACATTGATGCTCCTCTAAATCTATAAATTGACTGATCATCATCTGCAACTACTGTGATATTATTCTGTGGAAGCGCGAGCATCTTCACCAAATCATACTGCGCCCAATTGGTGTCTTGAAATTCATCAACAAGAATATGTTTAAATTGTTTTTGATAATGAGCTAAAACGTTTTTTCGCTCACGAAATAATTTTAAACAATAATTTATAATATCTGAAAAATCCATTTTATTATTCTCGTGCAAAAGTTTTTGATACGCATGATAGGCGTTTGCGATTTCTATAATGCGTCTTTTTTCATCTGCTTCTATTTTTCCCGCGTCACCCTGAACTTGTTTCAGGGTCTTTTTTTTACTAGATGTCGATTCTGAAACACGACAGCCATGCGGCATCGCGTGGAGTTCAGAATGACGGCTTTTACCACCCGATGCTTCTGCATCATCCGACGACAACTTTAATTCTTCAGCATATTCCAAATACTGCTCTGGCGATATTTCCTCATCTTTTAATCTAGAAAAATGCGTTAACATTGCTTTTATAAATTTTGTAGGATTATTGCGAGGTTTATAATAATCCAAATCAAATTTATCTAAATTCTGCCTAACCAAAAGCCAAGCTCCTGTATCATCAATTAATTCTACATTTGAAGATATTCCAATATCCATTCCATGGTCTTCTAAAATTCTTTGCGCGAACGAATGAAAAGTGGAAACCCAAAGATCTGTATATCCATAAGGCAATAATTTATCAGCCCTTTCTTCCATTTCTTCTGAAGCTTTGTTCGTAAAAGTTAAGGCAAGAATCTCATTTCCTTTTATTCCTTCATTTAATACAAGATGAGCAAGTCTGCGAGTTATAACAGTAGTTTTTCCAGTTCCAGCTCCAGCCACTATTAAAAGCGGACCATTTTTATGTTCCACTGCCTTTTTTTGCTCTGGATTTAGACTATCCAAAACACCCTCTCCTTTCTGAGGAGAGAATTGAGGCGAGAAGTTATTTATTTTCTTTGTTTGCATAAATTTATTGTATCATATGCATATTTTTTAGCTAATTATTGAATAAAAACTCTTCTAAATAGAGCCATTATTTGTTCTAAGCAGAGTATGTTGGTCTCTTTTTTTTATTTCTTATGCACAAATTGCAAAAATAATCAATACCTCTTAAGCATTGACATAAAACCTTTTAAAATTAAAATATATATGTTATAGTACGAACTATGGAAGATATTGATAAAGAGCAAGATGATTATAATAATGATGGCAAAACAGGAAAAATTCCTCCAATCAAGCCATCATATCTATTAAAAGGAATGGCTTTATCTGCCATGGTTTCGGGCTATATTTTAGGCCCGCTTTTGATTTTAGGCGGAATTGGATACTGGATTCAAAAGCATTTTAACACATCAAGAATTGTTTTATTTATATTTATAATTATTGCTTTTATAATCAGCAATGCTTTAATTTTCATTCGAGCAAAAAGCGATGCTGAAGGATTTATAGAAAAAACTAAAGATCCTGATAAAAAATAACTATGGATTTCGCTTTAACGCCAAAAATTCTAACTTATATTGGTGGATTCCCTATTACAAATACGTTTTGGGTGACTATTCTTTTAACTATATTGTTAATCATTATTTTTGGGATTGGAACGCGAAAAATGAAAGACGTTCCAAAAGGATTACAATTATGGCTTGAAATTATTGTTGATGGATCAAAATCATTTATGAAAGAAGCAATGAACAATGATAAAGCAACAAATAGATTACATCCATTTGTTTTAACAATTTTGCTTATATTTTTACTTGGAAACCTTATTTCTTTTATTCCTGGATTAAGCTCGCTAACATTTAATGGAGAACCAATCTATAGAACAGCAACAACAGATTATAATTTAATATTTGTTCTTGCATTAGTGTTTTTAATAGTAGCTCAAGCAGTAAACATAATGACTGGCGGAATTTGGAGCTATATTAAAAGATTTATCAATTTTAAATCTCCTCTTGATTTTATTTTAGGATTTTTTGAAATAATCGGAGAAGTTGCTAAACTAATATCATTATCTTTCCGTTTTTTTGGAAATGCGTTCGCAGCTGAAGTTTTAATTGCTGTATTAATGTTTATTTTCCCATATATACTTCCTTTACCCTTTATGATGATTTTACTACTATCTTCAGTTGTGCAACCAGTAGTATTTTCATTGTTAATTGTAATATATATTCAAATGAGTATTGTTGAAAAAGAGCCTATTAAAGATTTAAAAAAATAATCAATTATTAATAATAATTAACTAATAAAAAATATGGATATAGAATCAGCGAGAGTTATTGCAGCTGGAATCGCAATGGGATTCGGCGCTATTGGCCCTGGAATTGGCGAGGGTTATGTTGGTGGTAAAGCTTTAGAAGCAATGGGCAGAAACCCAGAAGCTGGCAACACAATCTTTACAAGAATGTTCGTTGCTATGGCTGTAACCGAATCAACAGGTATTTACTCTCTTGTTATTGCCTTGTTGGTTTTGTTTGGATAAATTAAGACCGTCACCCTGAACTTGTTTCAGGGTCTGTGTTCCTATATAAAAAACAGATGCTGAAACAAGTTCAGCATGACGAATAAAACACATATGGAAATATTACAAGCCTTTGGTCTTGATATTAAATTATTAATTGCAAACCTAGTCAACTTTTTGATTTTGGTATTTATTCTTTATAAGCTTGGATACAAGCCAATTTTGAAATTTGTAAAAGAAAGACAAGAAAAAATTGAAAAAGGAATAAAGCACGCCGAAGAAGCAGCTAAAAAATTAGATGATGCAGCTAATAAACAAGATAAAATGATCGCAAATGCGCATAAAGAAGCGCAAGAAATTATTGGAAAAGCAAAAGATCAAGCAAAAGTACAAGCAGATTCAATTATAAAAAAGACTCAATCAGAAACACGCAATATTGTTGAAAAAGCAAAAAAAGAAATTGCTCTAGAAAAAGAACAATCTCTTGTTAGTGTGCGCAAAGAAGCTATTGAAGCTGTTATTAGCGCAACAGAAGCATTATTGAAAAAGAAAGTTGACATAAAAGAAGACAAAGAATTTATTGAGAATAGTTTAAAGGAAATAAAATAATTTACTGCAAATTATGACAATCACTCCAAAACAATATGCTTTAACTTGGTATGAACTATTGCAAGATAAAAAATCTGACAAAAATATAAACCAGAAAATGCTAACTTATCTATATAAAACTGGTAGATTGTCAAAACTAGCTGAAATTCTTCGAAATCTAGAAGAAATCGAGCATAAAGCGCAAGGAATTGAACATGTAACAGTGACTAGTGCGCGCGAAATTGCAGATTCAGAAGCAAAAAAACTTGCTAAAGAAATATTAAAAACTGAAATTACAATATCAACAAAAATAAATCCTGAGTTGATTGGCGGAATTCAAATTGAGACAAAAAATAAAAGATGGGATTTAAGCATAAAAAATCAATTATTATCACTTAGGAAACAATTAAAATAATATGGATTCAATAATAGAACAACTAAAAAAAGAAATTTCCGGATTTAAAGCAGAAATTGCGGAAGAAAAAATTGGTACAGTAATTGGACTTGCTGATGGAATTGCAACAGCAACAGGATTAGCTGATGTTGCATCAATGGAAATGGTGGAATTTGATGATGGTGCTATTGGCGTTGCCTTGAACCTAGAAGAAGGAAAAGTAGGAATTATGGTGCTTGGTGAATATAGAGGAATTTTTGAAGGCATGAAAGTAAAAGCCTTAGGAAGAATTTTAGATGTTCCAGTTGGAGAAGAAATGATTGGAAGAGTTGTTGATCCCCTAGGAATGCCAAAAGATGGAAAAGATTTAAAAACTAAACAAACATATCCAATGGAGAGGGTTGCTCCTGGAGTTATTACTCGCAAATCAGTGCATCAGCCAGTGCAAACTGGACTAAAATCAATTGATGCAATGGTTCCAGTTGGTAGAGGCCAGAGAGAGCTTATTATTGGAGATAGACAAACAGGAAAAACAGCAGTTGCGATTGATACAATTTTGAACCAAAAAGGACAAGGCATGACTTGTATTTATGTTGCAATAGGCCAAAAAGAAAGCAAAATCGCGCAAATTGTCGCTAGATTAGAAAAAGCAGGCGCAATGGAATATACAATAGTTGTTTCAGCGTCTGCGTCTGAAAGCGCTGCTCTAAACTTTTTAGCTCCGTATGCAGGATGCGCAATGGGTGAATTTTTCATGGACAAAGGAAAAGATGCTTTAATTATATATGATGACTTATCAAAACATGCGGTTAGCTATAGACAGATTTCTCTGCTATTAAAACGCCCACCAGGACGAGAAGCATATCCTGGAGATGTCTTTTATTTGCATAGCAGACTTTTGGAGCGATCTGCTAAATTAAACGAAGACAATGGAGGCGGATCTTTAACAGCTCTACCTATTATTGAAACACAAGGAAATGATGTGTCAGCATATATTCCAACAAATGTTATTTCTATCACAGATGGACAAATTTATCTTGAATCAAATTTGTTTAACAAAGGTTTTAGGCCAGCTATTAATGTTGGGCTCTCTGTTTCCCGCGTTGGAGGAGCTGCTCAAATTAAAGCAATGAAAAAAGTTGCTGGTTCTCTTAGATTAGATTTAGCCCAATTTAGAGAACTAGAAGCTTTCACTCAGTTTGGATCTGATTTAGACGAAGAAACCCAAAACAGGCTTGAACTTGGAAAAAGAATTGAAAAACTATTAATTCAATTACAATACTCTCCTATGCCAGTTAGCCAACAAGTTGTTCAAATCTACAGCGCTACAAATGGATTAATGAGTGATGTTATAGTTGAATATATTTCTAATTTTGCAGAAGGATTATCAGAATATATTGAACAAAATAATCCAGAACTTTTGAAGTTAATTAATGAAAAAGGTGAATTTGATGAAAAATGGGAAGATGGACTAAAGAAATCAATTGATGATTATAAATCAATTGCTGACAAAAGCTGGTTTGTTGAAAAATAAATCAAAAAAATAATTAACTTCCAGCACCTAACCCAAACCCATAAAAACTATGCCTGCAAATACTAAAGAGGTAAAACAACGCCTACAATCCATTAATAACACGAAAAAAATCACAAAAGCGATGGAATTAGTTGCGGCTAGTAAAATGAGAAAATCAGTTGAAAGCGCTCTTAAGACTAGAAATTATCATTCATTTGCATGGGGCATTGTTGATAGATTGATAAATTCACAACTTTGGTTTTCTTCAATCAGTCCTGTTAAAAAGTTCTTTGAGGAAGTTAAAAAAGATAATAATCACACAACTTTAATTGTTTTCACATCAAATCGAGGGCTTTGTGGAGCATTTAATTCAGCAGTAATAAAACTAGTACTCCCCTACTTGCAAAAAAATCCTAACACAGAAATAATCACAATTGGAAATAGAGGCGCAAGCACTTTAACTTCTCTTGGCAAAAAAATTAAACTTGCATATGTAAAAGATGATAAAGCAATTGATGATTCAACCATAAAAGAAGTATCTGATCATGTTTATCATAAATTCCGAAACAAAGAAACTGACAAAGTTATGGTTGCTTATACTGACTACAAAAGCGCGATTACACAAAACGCAGTTCTAAAACAATTATACCCATTTACAACGTCTCCTGAAGTTGGGCTTGGAAAAGATGATACTAAACAAAAAAAAGAAATATTACATCAAGCTCCAAAAAATTTAGAATATTTATATGAGCCAAATAAATATGATTTATTAGATTACCTTGCTTTAAGAATTGGCCAAGCTGAACTTTATCAAGCATTGCTTGAATCAAATGCATCAGAACATTCGAGTCGCATGGTTGCAATGAAAAACGCATCTGACGCAGCAGAAGAAATGGCAGAAGATCTTGTACTTATTTTCAACAAAGCTAGACAAAGCGCTATTACACAAGAAATCGCTGAAATTAGCGCAGGAACTGTAGCAGTTAGTTAAATATGTCATTTCGAACACCTGTTATACATATTATTAAATTATATGTCCCACTTAGTAAAATATATTAGTTGATAAGATATTGTGGTGTGAGAAATCCCCCTAATCAATGGACAATGCAACGATTAAAGGGATCTCTCGGTCTACAAAATATATTATTCTATTATTATTTACTTATTACAATAATCGAGGCACTAAAAACGCATTTTAAGACCTCGAGATGACAACTTTATGACAAAAGGAAAAATATCACAAATCATTGGGCCAGTCGTTGATGTTGCTTTCAATGAGACAGATAAATTGCCAGCAATTTATGATGCTTTGGAATTAGAGCATAATTCAAAACGATTAGTACTTGAAGTACAA
>Ga0210057_1000954_pt1 | contig 45841 bp, 44 predicted proteins | sample CryGeyCG2114_010_2_FD_183968 | JGI IMG/M metagenome (GOLD analysis project Ga0210057, IMG submission 183968) | Groundwater microbial communities from aquifer - Crystal Geyser CG10_big_fil_rev_8/21/14_0.10 (SPAdes) (version 2) | ecosystem: Environmental > Aquatic > Deep subsurface > Groundwater ...
GCTGTTGGCGCTATTGTTGCGCGTATTGTTGGAACTGCTGTTGATGTTGGCGTTATTGTTGTACGAGGAGTCGGTGTTTCAGTTGGTGCTGTTGTTGCTCGAAGAGTGGGTCTTGATATAGGTGTGGGAGTAGCTGGAATAGCAGTAGGGGATAGTCTTGAAGCTTGTTGTACCCATCTATCTGCATACGTTGGTGTGGGTGGTTGAGGTGTAGCAGTAGGCGCAATTGCAATTGTTGCCGTAGGTATCGGAGTTGCCGAAGGGATAGTTTGTGTAACTGCCCTTGTAGGCACAATTCTATAATCAAGTATGATAAGCCTACTATTTGCAGACAGAGAGGTATTCGCAATTACGTTGATCATAATATCTCGCCTTGGTGCCTTTGCTCCACCTGCAGTTGCACTGTTTGAAGTTCCAGCTATAAAAAACGAATCTAATCGCATTTGATACTGATAGTATCCCGCACTATTTATTTCGATTTTATATCGATTCATTTCGCTTTGGTTATATTCGAGTGTCCTTAGTGAAGTCGTAGTACCACCACTGCTATACGTAAAATTAATGGCAGCTTGAGTTATCGGAACATTGCTTGTGAGAGTGAGGGTAGTTGTACTCCCATTATTCACTTGCACATAGCTCGGATTAGTTACAGCGGTAAGAACTTGATTTGCAGTAGTTGCTTTTGGTGTTACCGGTGTAGGAGTTGGCGCAGGTGTATTTGTTGCGCTTGCCTGCGTTGGTGTTATTGCTGTGGTGGTTGCCGACTGTGTGGTTGACGTAACCATTACGCCAGGATCTTTATCGAAATCTAATGTTGAAGTATCGTCTACGTGTCGCAGCACAAGCTTTACCCCCTTAACATCTCCACTTGGTATGGTGTTATAAAAGGTCCCTATTTCACCTTTGGTTAGTGTGTACTCGTATTGATAGCGGTTTGATTGGCGAACATAGGTAGTTTTTTGTGGCTGAACTTTAAAAAATCTATAGTCGATTTTCGGAGCGTCTGTTTTCACGTATAGATATAGGTTGTATGTATCATTTTTTGTTGCATCATTCCACAACATTGTCAATGAACCATCTTGCGTTAAGCTTGAAGCATTCATTGTTACATTTGCAATTCCTACTCTGGCAGCTTGAGAAGTGGGTGTAACTGTTTCTGTCTGAGCAGTTGCGGTCCCAGTTGATGTAGTTGTACCTCCAGTTGTCCCCGGTGGTTGATAGCAGGAATCGCTTGCGACCCAACCAACATAAGGTTGGCTATTGTAGTTTGTGTTGACTGCATTTGGATTACTTGGATCACAGACAACTTTCCGAGTCCCCGCACTCTGACATTCTCCGAGTGGAAAAGAGCGACCACTGGCTTGACATGCACCTGAAGTAGTTGTTGTTGTGGCCGTTGTTGTTGCGCCTGTTGCAGGCTGTTGAGTAGCTTGTGCTTGTCCTTGTGAAGTTGCTGGGTTATCACATGCACCAGGTTTGTGTTCATTTACAGCCTTTTCCCGGCGCCACTTACCTGCGTCGTTACCGAAAATCGCACGGACGGTACCATCGTTTTGGCATTCTCCTAAACAATACCAATTTGGGTCACAACTCCCTGAGGGCATCGTATTCTGTGTATTTGATGTGGCAGGTTGTGCTTGTTGTTGTTGAGCAGGTTGTGCTTGCTGCTGAGATGAGCCTGGTGCAAGAATAGTACCTTGTGCTTGTTTTTGTTCACACTTTTGATTAACGCCTATTTTGCTCTGTTCCCATTCACACATGCTACTTGCAGGGTTACACCATTCCCAAGCTCGACATCCGCCAGCATAACAACCTTGGTTTACGGTGGGGTTACAGCTTCCACCACACCCAGCGGGATCAGTGCACGTCGCTTTTGACTGGGATACCTGCGTTTTCTTTACTTGTCTTCCTGCACTGATACCAACAACTGAAGTCACTACAAAAACAATTGCCAAAACAGCTAAAGAAATAAAGCCAGCAGATTGTCTATTCTTCATAGTATCTTATGTATACAGGCCAATGATAAAAAAGACTGAAAACAAGAGGGCGATGATGAAGAGGAGCTGCTCTAAAGATATTTTTTTTGCGTACACACGAACATATCCAACTACCCGTTTCAGTAAAAGATTGTTTTTGATAAACACATCAATTTGTTTTTGAATACTCTTTACAGTATATGCCATGCTTATATCATGGTAGCAATCTACATACGGTTGTCAAGTAATAACTGAGGTAAAACTTAATTGAAAAGGGATTTTATAGAAAAGGGGAGTATGTGCTGCACATTTTTCTCTTTCATAAGGAGCATAAGTAATCGGTCGACACCCAATGCAGCTCCCGCGCAATTGGGTAGTCCATTTTTAAGTGCAGTTATGAATCCCATGTCCATTGTTACTTTTTCTTTACCTCTTTTTTCACGTTCGTCATTTTCTTGTATCAAATTACGCTCCTGTTTTTTCCAATCGGTAAGCTCAGTCCATCCGTTCGCCAGTTCTAAACCATTGAAGTACAACTCGAATCGTTGCGCCACTCCTTTCACTTCTTTTGCAAGGGGCGATTGCCACGTAGGAAAGTCGATTAAAAACGTAGGTACGCCACGTGTTCCCATATGTGGCTCAATATACTCGACGTACATTTTTTCAAACTGCTCAGGTTGTATATTATCCCTATATTGATTCGGTACAAAACGTTCAAATGCTTCATGAATTGTGATTCTCTCGAATGTAGTATCAACAGCGAAAAGAAGATCTTCTTTGACTGCTTTTGCATATGTTTGAACAGTGTATTTGAACATGTTTTCCAACTCGTCCATAAGGTTACAATAGTCTGCACCGAGTTTATACCATTCAAGAAGTGTAAACTCGTGATTATGCACATTCCCCAAAGGTTCACCATTTCTAAATGCCTTGCCAAGGTAAAAAATTGAACTATCCACACCCATAGAAAGTAATCGTTTAAGATAAGCCTCTGGTGACGCAGTAAGGTAAGCAGGGTATGCATTTTGTCGTGGATCGGTTACTGTCGTTTCAAAAACCTCCAAGTAGCTTTCGGGTATAAGAGACGGTACAAGTACCGGCACGTCTGCTTCTAAATAGTTGTGTTGCCATAGAAATGTTCTCAGAGTTTGGGTTACGATTTGCCGCGAAAAGAGCAGATCTTTAAGTTGTGTTTGCATGGATGTTTCAGATTATAATCGAACGATTTCTTTCTCTACTGTTGCAACTTCTTTTACTAGGAATCCTGTCTTGAATAATACGTACATCGCAAGTGGAGCAGTAAGCGAAAATAAGAAAGATGCAAGATAGAAAAAAGGTTGCAATATTAATACCAAGAGCATAGTTAAGACTACTGGAATATACACGAGGTATCGAGAAAGTTTTTGATCTATATAGCGCGCAGCTTCTGGCAGTATGTCGGTTATAACCGGACCCAAGTTGACCGAGCCATCTTTGTAAATAATAGCCTTGTCGATTGGAATGTTTTGGGGCTCTATACCAATGTATTTTTTTGTCCATGAAGGATCAAGAAATGCCACTGTTTGCTCAAGCATCACCTTTGTTAAAACGTCTTTATTATCGTTTCCAACGATAGAGCCTAATTTTTGCGAATCTTGAGATGCTACTTGTATATTTACCTGTTTATTGAGTGCGTACGTCACTGGTGCTGCAAAAATTTTGAGCAGCGCTTCTGTGTTGCTTGTGCTGTTTTTGTACCCAAATTTAGTTTGTGCGTATCCCATGATTGCAAAAAGAATCAGTAGAAAAAACATGCCTTGCTTCACTATTGGAAAGAAAATAGTGTGAACTGAAAACCGCACAAAGATTTTCTCTCTTCTCATTGCCAGATACTGCGTTACCATGAGGAAAGTAAAATAGAGAACAACCGTGAGTAGGCTTAGGAGCAATCCTGAACTTTGTATAAAATAGATGGCACCGAAGCACATGCTCGATAGTGTATAGATAAGTACGATTTTTTTTTGGTTTGCAAACGAGAATAAAAAGTTGATAAACAGGAGACAGTACCACAGAGCCAAAGAAATAAATATAAACAAGAGATAACTGAGTGTGGGTTTGTACAGAGCCTCATATAGTTTTATGGCGCCTAAAGCATACCCTAAGCATAAAGAAAGCACTATGTGAATAACGGCGAGAACATATTTTTTGTAGTTCACGCGTGCTCTCCTTTGGGTATTGAGGAATAAATAAGCATGCCAAGCAAGAGGGCTACAAGCATACTAGTTGTTTTTAGTTTCGCTCTTCTTCTTTGAGCTACTTCTGCCTGTTCCTGAACATTTTGTTGAATTTCATCTTCTGCGTTTAATACTTGGGTAACTGAGTTTGCAATGACATCTGGGAAAGTATTGTCCCAGTTGGTTTCTGCCCCATTCAGATAATCTCCATATTGCGCTACCGTTTGGACTATTCCTGTGCGTAATGCTTGTAGTTGAGGATCATCTGTAACTTGTTTTATTGCCTTCTGTGCGGTCACTTTCGTATCTTCTGCAAGTTGCATAAGACTGGTTAAGTCGGAAGGAGTCAAAATGTGTTTGCCCTCAACGATAGCTAAGTACGGTGCCATTGCTTGTGCGGCGACAGCCTTTTCTTGTTCTGGTGATAGTACCCTGTTTTGATACCGCATGACCTGTGCAGTTTCTTGAATTGCTGCTTGAGCTCTTTGTACAAAAGTGGTTTCAACATTTCTAAGGACATCACTCGTAGCTATAGAATAGGGGGAAATGAGCTGAAGATGACTACACGCCAGGGCAATTGCTTGATCTGTTTGATCACCAACGGTAAGCGCAGCTGCAGAAGCGGCAACACGTTGAATAGTGCTTTTTATGCTTACTTCTTCAGTACTTGCCGCAAGACGTTCAATGAATGCGCTGAGTCCAGTTTTGTTTCCAATATGACTTGCGTCTTGTGCGCGTACTGAATCAATTGAACTTTGCAACTCTGCTTGTGCCTTGTCATCGTCCGTAGTTGCTGGAGCGTTTTTTAACTGCATAAGTGCTTGTATGGCGCGTGCCTTGACCCCTTGAGCTAAAAGTGGGTATTCGCGTGGTTGTAAAAGTTCAATTGTATCTTTTGAAGCGTTCTCATTCGATACCTGTGGAGCAACAGAGGTATTTTGTTGTGGAGAACTATCTTCTGCGAGCGCTTCAAGTACGGTACGGGCAGGTATACCGCCATCTGTAAGTGGGGTATTATTCCCAATCGTAGGAAATGCTTGAGCATCAATAGCTTCTACAGATGGTGCAACCGCACCTTGGTTTGATTCTGTAGTTCCTCCTTCATTTGGCATTGTGTGATAAGTATAGTATATAATGAAACGCATGGATTGGGAACAACTACTACAAAAGTGGATTGTGTTATTTGAACTAAAGCCAGAGGAAAGGAAAGAATTGTATGATAGTCTGCATGTACAAACACAAAAAACGCTCGGTTTAATAGCCCAGAGCGCACAAGAAAAGGCACTTGAATACTGTGCATCGATGCCAAAAGATTCTATCCCAAAAGAGTGGTTCATCTCAATTTCTTCTCTGCAAGCCTGGGGTGGATACATGCTATACCTAATGCAACACTACATAGATCCCGTAGAATCAAAGATCAGCTCACGAACTCATGAGCCAACTATAGATAAACACTGGGTAGCAGAGTATGAAAAAAATATGTGCCACGACTACATCGATGCTACCAATCCAATAGTGACACTTTTTCTCGATAAGGCTACCGCTATACGCATTGAGCAGTTTTTATTGAACAACGCTCAGTTTTACGCAAAAGAGTACAAACTTGTTGCTAACATACGCAATTGTTTTGGTTGGGCAGCAGTGCAGGGGTATGTAGTGGGGTTGCTTGAATTTAGCGATCGAAACAAATGAGCGAACAGACACAAAGCTTCGGATCGGTGCATATGCAGTATAGCGAAAAGCCAGACTGGTTACTTCGCAATCCAGTTTCGCGGGCACTTACCGCTGTTTTTAACGGCCCTTTTTATATAGCATCTGGCACTGCTGATAAACTATATTCGACTGTTTCGAAAAATAGCGCGACACAAGCAAAGAGGATTATGGAAATGTATCCTCCAGAACGAGACGTGTACGTAGACGTAAACAATACGAGCATATTTGGTCAATATAAGCGCTTGTGGGATCTTCGCCACGAGAAAAATATGAACCCTCTCTACCGACTATCGGTAGGTTCATTTGCAACGGGTATGGGTTTATTTTTTTCGAAAGTTATGAAGCGCGATTGGACGAACCCATTTAACCAAACGATCACATGGATGCACCCCAGTGCCGTTGAGGGAGTCCAAAAGTATGCGCATATGCGTTGGCTCTTCTCTAAACATCCAATCTGGAGTTCTTTATACCTCCAGCCCATTGGTGGTACTATTTCTGAACTACACGCAAATAGAATAGCTCGAAAATATACGAAAGGAACATATTTAGAAGGAACTGACGAATCACAGCGCATTCTTACTGCAGGGGCAACAGGGGTAGCGTTTAACGATGCGCTGCAAACGTTGCCGTATATCGAATCATTTTTACGATTCACCCCAATAGGGAACTCTCTTCTGGCTCGTTATGGTGGTGCGCTAACCCGTTTTATACCATCGGCTACAGTTGGTGCAATAGCAGGTATTTATGAGTGGAGGAAAAACAAGAAGAACGGCAATGGTGAACTGCGGAAATTTCTTTTTTCTCCCGCCAAACAGATTGCATAGTATATTCGCGCTATTGACAGCTCACGAAGAATGTGAAATTATGTATGTATGGATCCATTAATGGATGAAAAACAAAAAGAGCAATTGAAATTCGACCTTGCAGAACTAGTCGTTGATGCACTCAAACGTAATCAACTCGATCTTGACACGACACATGAATTATCGGAATATATTCTCGATACACTCGACTTTCTTGATACACACGTGGATGCACTTGAATTTTTGGTTGAATTACACACCGACTGGAACATTTCGACAGAAAAGTTGAGCGTACTCTTAAAAACGTACGTGAATAATGTTCAAAAAGTGTATGCACAGGAACATTCAGAAGAACCAGCCTCGGTGCCACAGGTAGAAGACAAACTCGATGTTATTAAAAATAAGTTGGCATATAGAGCTCAATAATCATGACAGAATTTAATACGGCAGAAAATATTGCAAAACTAATTGTGCGCCCTAGAGATATTGACCCAACGACAATAGCTCGAGATAGGCTTGTTACGCATATGGAAGAGGTGCTCTACAAGCAGAGAACTCCTTTGGAAGCACTCAAGCTTGCAACACATCCTACCCCAGATCTTCAAACACTTGAGACGAAATATAGAACGGTCGGTGACGCATTTAAAGTGATAACTCCACATATGGGTGCGCCAACAACGTACGAGGATCCTACACCTGGCACGGTACTATTTGCGAAAAAACAGCAAGCAGAAGCGTGGGGATCGTACCTTACGCAGGTTGTCATGGGTGGTCAGCGGGCATTCGATGCAGACGCACCTTTAAAAACACAGGTACTCGATTCTATCGTTACCACGTTTGATGGGTTACCTTACTATTCAGATATGTTAAGTGGGCTTTCTCAAGCGGCAAAGAGGCAAGTATTTGAGAAGTTTTTCAATTCAGCTCAGTATTTGGACAAATTAAAAGCAAAACTTGCTGCAGTGCCACCAGGAACCGTGCAATCGTTAGACCACGAGGTAAAGGTTGCACAAACAGCCCTTACTAGGGCACAAGCAGAGCTTGCTGCAATACCTGCGGCAGATGCTGCAGCAAAAGCCGCAAAGCAAATTGAGGTAAATGACCTCGATACAGCATTGAACAACAAACTATCTGCACGCGATACGTTGCCCGGCAGAGTGAGTAATGCACTCATTGGCGCACCGCGTGAAGCAATCCTCGAATTTATCAGCGATAACATTGATGGCGTCAACACAACAATAACGACAGAAACTACGGCAGCGCTTACCGCCATAGAAGCTGGAGCTCGGTCTGATATGGGAAAACTTTCTACCATTTGGCGACGTGAAATAGTGAACTCAGAGTCTGGCGTAAGAGAAAAAATTGTAGATCAGAAAATAATGACAAAGCTGGTGAAAGCATATACGAAGCGTGGTAGCGATGGTTTACTTGAAGCTATGCTCGACAGGAGTAGTGCCGATCTTCAGCGACTAGCCGACTTTAAAGCAGCAAATCCAGACGAATATCAGAAGCTTGTGGTAGAAACAGAAGCTCTTTTTTTGGCAGATTACCTGCGTCCTGCAGCTGGACAGCACGTGGGTACAGAGATAGTAAAAGGGTACGGCGGAAAACTAAAGAAGAGAGCAATACGAAAAATAATGAATTCAACCGACCCTCTCAAAACACAAGTTCTATATATGGCTATAAACAACGTGAGAAATCCTCAGACTGCCATGTTGGCTCAGGAGCTTGGTATGGAAGACATGGTTGACTATATGAAGAAGACACCGCTCTCAAAACTGAAACTACCCGATAAGTTTAAAAAACTGTTTACCACGAAAAAAGGCCTTGTACTTCTTGCTTCGGCTTTGGGTATAGCGGGTGGCGTGTGGTACTGGTGGTATCCCATAACGCATGCGTTATCTGCTGCGGGTGGTGCAATCGCTACAGGATATGGCACAGCGAGTACTTCAGTCGGTGCAATGGCTACGAGCGCAGGCGCTTCAATAGATGCAGCGGGGAGGACACTATTTGGCACAACTACAACGATTCCCTTTGTTGGGCCAGTGCATACTCCAGGAGTTATTGAAAATACAGCAGCTGCAACACGCGACTACGTTTTAGGGACAGGTACCAATCCTGGATTGCTTCAGAAGGCGCAGGATATCATTAATACAATACAAACAGGCAGACCTCATTAAGTTAATAGGATAGAAAATGAACACACAATTTGAAGAGCAAAAGGATGTAGTCCAAGAGAAAATACTCGGCTGCATGATAAAGGCTTTACGAGATGGAACACTCAAGGTTGATGAATCGAGGGCTTCGGCGCAGTTTGTTTTGTCGAAAATAGATTCTGTTGGAACATCTAAAGAGTTATTGGCACTGCTTCAAGAACTTTCCACCCGCTGGAAAGTGTATGAAAGTGTCCTTTTAGAAGAAAAAGGCAAGCAAATACAATCCGAAGACACCGACCAAATAAAGCAAGTACAACAAAAGTTACAGAAGTTTCTATAACAAAATGGCAATAAACGCGACAGATATACCAGTGCCACAAGTAAATATAGGTGATTTGGCTGTAACTCGGGTTGCCGAAGCTCCTCTGAGGGCAAGAGTTGACGCAGTATTTGATTCTACCTCCGATAGAGGTCAAGCCATTGCAGAAGCTGACCGTTTACAAAACCTGGGCAAGCAAAAACTCACAACGAGGCAGCAGCTTGAACAGGCAGCCCACGCGCCTGTTCCAGAATCGGCACAAGAGTTTCAGGGCAAGGTCGCGCGAGTAGAAGCGGTATCAGCGACGCTCGAAAAATATGCGAAGGGTACTACGCCCGACACAACTGCCGCAGAAACGAAGACGAGGCTTGACGGATCTGCAACGCTCATGAAATCTGCTGAAATATATCGCATGATGCCACCAGACGGCAATTTAGACGAAACAACACCCGCAGGACAAGCAGAGATAAAAAAGATTGCAGGATATGTAGGTATAGAAGTAACAGCGGGTGGTATCGCAAGACCCGATGCAGACATAAAAAAAGATATTATGGCGCTTGCCGATGGCGGTATGGCGAGTTTGCGCGCAAGTGGTATAGGGCAGTTGTTGCTCAATGAATATGACGGTGATCAGGATGTAACTGATGCCGTACTTGAGAGCTTAATCCGCGATCCTTCTTTTAGGGAATCTCTACACGAACAAGTAACTGACATTCTTTCAAACTCTGTCGGGATAGAATTACCACCTGGATATGGTAGTACTAGCACAGTAGCAAAGCTCGATGCGAGTAAGCTAGGTATAGTTAACGATAAAGCATTCCACATTGGAAATAAGAGCTTGTACAAAGTATTAGATACAAATCTAAAAGCGGCAGACGCAGGCATGGCGCGTGAGCTTGCAAAAACAGAAAATGCAGGTAGAGAAATAGTAAATAGGCGCTGGAGAGAATCAGAACAGCTCGGAGTTGATCAGGATATGGTTCGCGCCAATCTAAGTGAAGATGTGCGCACATCAACGAGCCTACGAGAGAATGATCTTGGTTTACGTGTAGTCATAGGTAGGTCTTTGGGCATTCCCACTATAAATGCGGTGACATCGCAGGATGAATATGATGCGCTTGATGATAAATCAAGAGCGCAGATAGAAGGAATATATAAGACACATGGTGCACAGATAAAAGCAGATTTGTGGGTAAATCTGTCCAAGAATATTGGCTTTAGAGATCAGTATAAGTTTTTCGGTAGAGATTTACATTTCTCAGACAAAGAATGGGAGCAGAATGCAGAGTATTTTTCGACAGTGACTGAACAAATTGTGCAAGGCAATCCGCAAGCGCGTGCATTACTGAAGAAAGTTGAACAGAAGGGTCAAATGATGCCCAAAAAGAAAAGATTAATGCTTTTGGCCCTCATTACCTTGCTTGGATTAAGTATAGCGACAATTAACCCAGTTGGGGTAGTTGGCGCGGTCAGTGGTATTGCTGGTACTGGTGGGGGAGTTGCGCTGGGTAAGGAAACAGGATTCATATAATTGAAAGGATAGTTACGGATTAATGGCTGTTGGGACAGGTGGATTAGCCACCCAAGGTGCTGGGACTACGTTTCTCCAAAGACTTTCTTTTGCAGATGTTCGTATTGGTGTGTGTCTTTTCTCTCGATCTGCTAGTTCTTGTGTTGATAGATTTCTCGGGTTGGGGTTAAGACCCATCATAGATCGTATCGCTCCAAAAAGCATATTCCTATACAGTCCGTATTGAGTATTTCTGAATGCTACTTCGTCTTTCGTATCTGTATATCCTTTCGACTTTGCATGTACGAATGCACCTATATATGCGGCTCCCTCGGAGACACCTTTAATAGCGAGTGCTGCACCACCCTTTAGTAATTTAGTGAAGAATGAATCATCTTCACCTACGAGTTTATGGCGTATTTCTACGAAGCTTGTGTCTTGTGCTGCTGTTTGTCCTGGGTCTACAGAAAGAGATATACTTTCAACAATAGGTGATACATTTGCTGCAATTTGATCTCGTGCTTGTTTGAGTCCGTTTTTGACCGTATCGACCGCACGGGGAGCAAGTACATCTATAATTTCTTTTCTATTCTCAGGGACAGATAAATGTTCTTCGACCCCATTGAGAGCGCCCAAGAACAGGCTTGACACACCATTTGAGGTTACATCTGCTTCTATAGCTCTCCCCATTACATGTCTACCTATTTCTGTACCAGCGGCGTACCATGTTTTAAGTTTTTCGTCTCTTCTTTTTTTACTCTGCTCGTCTTTTTGATCTTTAGTAAGAGGAACTCCTACAAGTGCCTGCGCAAGTAATTTTGCAAGAGTTAAGTAACTGGGACCCTTTTTTTCTTTATCTGGTGACATATTTACTATATCAATTTATCTATAATCCTATAGTATATCATTAATAAACTATAGAGTCAAATATAGTATTTTATGCAATAAATATATTGCCTTAACAATCCAGAAAGCGCAGTTGTTTCGTATATTATTGTGACAATCTGTATTTGTGTAGATGTATTATCTTTAAGGTACGGAACCTTACAGGTTCCGTACCTAACTGAACTTAATGAGCTTGTTATCGGAGGGTTACTATGTCGCCAGGAACGACGTCGGGGAAAAAGAGCTTTCCGCTTTTCAGTGGTAGGTGTTGCCAAACCACTGCTTCCAAATAGGGATCATCTGGTATACCTGACGATCCAGGAGCTATGACAAGTGCATCGGGTTTGTGCCCAAACATATTGTGTGTATAGACAGCTTTCTGTGTTTTTTTGCCGATGGTTATACTCACTTCGTCACCAAATGTGTGCTTACCCTTCATATACGAGTGGGGAATAGTTGTTTTTATATTGCCATAGTTGTCTACGTGGCCCACATGAAATCCCTCGAGCTCGGGAATATCATTATTTCTGATTTCGTCCAGATCCATTTCATCTTCCTTGCCTTCCATGAGTAGTGCGCAGACACGCATATAGAGCTCTCGGGAGCGAAATTGAGTGCCTTTATCGAGCCCTTTGTAATGGTAGACGTATTCGATATCGTTGCGCACAAGCGAGAAAGAGTATCCTGCATTTGGACCACATACGAATGCTCCGCTCTTCATACGCAGCACAACGAACTGCGCACCTTTTGCTTTCTCAACACCCTGTGATGTTTGGATACGCGCATCGGTGTTTACAAAGATGACTGTGTTGTTTGCGTCACCCAATCGCTCTTCTGTAAGCAGAATTTGTTTGAGTAGATACGTTGTATGAATGGTATTGGGAGTAGAATGCACAAATGAAATACTCGCATTTGTCTTACCGCTTAAGTGACCTAGAAGGGCACTCCTGAGTTCTTGTGGAGTAAGGGGATCGATACAGTAGTCGGCGATCAAAATACAATTTTTCATATGTATAGTATATTAATAATAGAAGGTACAACAGTAACATATGTAGAAAAAATTGTCAAAGAAATCAGATTTGTGTCCTGTCTTTTGCCTTCATAACCACATAGCCAATACCTACAGGTACCAGTACCATTATTGCAGCAAGAGTTGCGAGTAGCCCCACGTTCTTTTTCTGGGCATCAGCAGGTTTTTGCGCTTCTGAGAGGCTGGAGGTAGGAGTGGTAGTGATACGATTCTCCATCATGCGTTTCTGTGCGCTGTTTTTGGCGATTGCTACTGCGGTTGGTTCTTTATCGAGTTCTGAGGCGTGGACTTCTTTAACAAGCTGAACAGATGGTATAAATGATGCAGGTGAAGAAACTGCAGTTTCGGGAGGGGTATAGAAGTTAACTTTTTTATCTGCAGCGTACGTTTTGTTGAGTGCAATAAAATCGTTCGCTTCATACTGAGCTACCGTATTCTTTGCGCTGTCAACTATTCGAACGTCAAACTGGTATGGAGGGGTAAAGTGTTTACCAATAAATACAAATCCATTTTTATCTGCACGTGCTTGCGCATATACTGCGTTACCCAGAGAAGGGATAGTGATCTGTACGAGTGCATTCGGTGTGATTTTCAAGCTGTCGCTATAGGCGAACCCACTTACATAGAGAGGGATAAGTTTGATAGGGTAATGAGGCGATACGTTCGTAGTTGCTGCATAGACACGAGGGTTGAGGATACGTGCTATGGTTTCAAACACGTGAGTCTTCTTGGATTGAAGCGTAAAGTTTATAATAGCCTGTTTTTGCGCCTGTAAATAGACAAGGTTTGGGTCAAACTGACTTGGGAGCGAAGAGGATAGAATTTCCATTCTAAAAAATCCGTTTTTAGATGCGACAGCCTGGCCGATTTGAGAGTTTCCTAAAAAGGCTTGTACAATAGACGCGGCGTGTGATACCGAGCCGGTAATGACTTGAGTATCGTTATTTCGTACGATGCGGTATTGGGTAATTTCAGGTTGGCTATTGGTCGGTTCGCTGTTTTTCATGACAATGTTTCTCTCTTGAGGATTTTGAGCGGTAACGACTATCTCTTCAGATGGGTTGTTATAGAGTTTATCGCTATCTAAATACATGTGTTGCGGATCGGTTTGCTGAAGTACAGAGCGAGCTTGTTCGAGCAATTGATCTTCAATAGGGTATGTGAAGCCAGATTTTGTGGCTTCTAAGAAATATGTACCTGGAATTACTGGAAAATTAAAACCTCCATCTGCACTTGTTTGAAACGTGCTACGTACATTTTTTGGGAGTATGCCGGAATTTACGGGTACGGGCGCTCTGTTTCCAGACGTATCGCGGTAAAAGAGCGACACGGTGGCATCTTTTATAGGTTCAAGTGACTGAGCGTCGATGACCTTTCCGAACGGATCCCAATGAATTTGCAAACAATCCGCTGCTCCATCGGGTAATTCTTGCGCCGGGTAAAACGTTGCGAGCTTCAGTGAGTTGCTGTCAGTATCTTCGCTTCCCTGTGCTCCCTGTTGTACCGTAAAGTATTGTATACCAACAAAATCATGATTTACCGTGTCTGCAGAGTAGCTCTTTACGTGAGGCAGTGTAAGATTTCCATTGGTTGTTGTAAGTTGGCTTCTTGTCATATCTAGGAGCTTGAAATCACCAGTCGCACTTGTGTTTCCAATCTGTTGCTGGTAGAGCGTAGTACAGGTTGGTTTATTGTCGCTATCAAGTGCACACATGGTAGTGTTATTTATTGTTCGCGCAACTTGTATAGGAGCATTGTTTAGGAAAGGGCTCGTGGTTTTATTTTTTAACATAACTACATGACTCTCTCCATTCCAACTACTTTTTGCATAGTCAGTGGTCGCATCTCCACTGAGCCGACCACCGCCCTGCTCAAGAATATAATAGGGTTCCAGACAGTTGGTATACATATTTATTTGATTATTGTACAGTTGCTGGAGTTGCGGGAGAGTAAGGTTAAAATAATTTTCTACTTCTGCTGGTTGCTGTGCAAAAGATGCATGTGGGGAAAGAGCAAATACAAAAATACCCAGTATGAGGAGCAGTAGTGTAGCGAGCTTTATTCTTAGCTTCATATATATCATTATATACATAAACTAAATTTTTATGAATCATCAAAAAAATAAGTATCGTATACCGATAAGATTATCTAGTAGAAATGTGAAGTGAAGAATATAAAAAGTTACGGTTCGTACAGTTCGTCATTTTGAGGCGATTGTTTTTTCTTTATGTACACAGCTATGCCTAACACCGCTGCTACACCAAATAGTAGCGCAAGTGTTACAAAAAGAGAAGGAACGCCGCTTGATTGTGCCGTTTTTGCTGCGCTCGTGGCTTGATGCTGGGGCTTTGCGAATGTAGGCGACGCTTTTAGATTCATTGTTACGAGCAGCGAGTCGGGTTTCGATTGTGAAGATGTACTTGCATCAAATAAATTAACCTTATTATTTTTTAAATAATCGCTATTTTGCTGGATAAATGTTGCCGTTGTGAGCGTGGTGGTTAGTGTACCTGTTTTATCGCTTGTCGTAATATCAAAAGGTACAGGTGGAAGTAATGTTGAGGGAATTTTTACAAAGCCAGATTCGTCCGCTTGCACTGTAAAAAGTGTATGATTCATTCCTGGTATCGATATGCGCACTTTGGCAAACGGTGCAGGTGTGCTGCTCTGCATAGCATACCCTTCGATATAATCGGGAATAGGGTATATCTGTACTGGAGTACTACGCAGGTTTTGTTTTTTTGCCATGATTTTATCGAGTATGTTCATATCTTTCGAAGCAGAGAAATCTATTTTTTCAGCAATGAGTTCAAGCGGCCTGTCTTGGTCGAACAGTTGAGGATTGAGGGATACGGAAAATTGTCCATACTTATTTGCAGTAGTATCGGCTATTTGTTTAAGTCCGGAATAGACATATACGCGAGAAAGTGGATGAGAAACTAACCCAGTAATCAGTTGGTTGCTACTCCGTTCACTACCTATACGATGAATACTTACGTCGGCAATTTTAGGAAGAAAAGAAGCGGGAGATTGGCCATTTTCTGGGAACAGGGGAATATCTCTGTGTTCAACAATGCCGTTTATTTGTACTATTGGATCACCGGTATAGAGATTAGAATATAGATCGCTCGGTATGCGCGAACTAAGTTCATTTTTTTCCGCTATGGTGAGTGGAAAGCGATAGCCGCTCTTTTGACCTGTAAGGAAATAGGTGCCATCTGGTACATAAAAGGAAAAATGTCCTGAGTCTTTTGTACTGTAAGGGTTTATAATGCCCGGACGGGTTGGAACGATATTTTTTGCACTATCAAACAACGTTACGGAAGCGTCAATGATTGGTTCTAAACTCACTGCGTCAAATACAATCCCTTCGGGATCCCAATATATAGATGTGCAATTATTGCTACTTGTTTTTGGTACAAATGTTGACAGTTTGAGTGCTTGATTATCGCCACTACCAGCTACACTTTGCGATCCAATTCCCTGTACCGCATAGAAAAAATGGTTTACTTCTTGCGTCGTGTGGCTCGTGACTTGTGTAATAACTGCGCGACCAGCGGCATCTGCAACGAGCTGATCTTTTGTGGTATTTTTAAGCTGAAAGCTCGTCGGTGGATTTGACGTAGGAGCTCCATCGCAGACAACTGAGTTTGTTTTATCTACCGCGCATTCGTACTTATTGTCTACTTCTCGCCATAATTCAAACGGTTTATTGGGTTGAAGTCCCGTCGTTTCAAGCGTAATTTCGTGCTCAGAAGCATTTGAGATAGTCCAATTCATACAGCTTACCGTTACCGCTTGCGAGAGCTGAGCATGTGCAGAAGGTGCAAAGTATAAAGTAGCACAGAGAATTGTAAGGGTATATATAAAATATTTCATAGTTATAGTTCAGTAGTTCTATTTCGTGATTTCATTATAATAAAACCAACACCAACTGGAAGCAGTAATACAATTATAAGTAGTGCAACGAGTCTGCCAGCACTTTGAGACGATGATTTTGTATTTGTTACTGTCTCAGTAGACGTAGTGGTTTGTTTTGAAGCCTTAAGCAATGGCTCGAGCTTCCCTTGCTGCACGAGTTGTTTATTCTTATTACTCTCTCTCTGAATCTGGCTAACCGTTTGAACAGAGGGGGTTGTTATAGCGTCATTTTGATTGTACGGATTCACCTGTTCGTTCGTATAGTATGACTTGTTAAGTGCAATAAATTCCGCAGGTTTTTGCACACTGAGCGTTGCATATGTTTGTGCGTTTCGAACGCGTATGCGGTATGGAAATGGGGGCATATTGATGTTTGGAATACGGGCGAAACCTGTTTGGTCTGCGTGCGTCGAAACATAGACAAGATCGTTTAATTCGGGAACAATAACCTCAACGAGTGCTCCTGGAGAAACCGAATAGTCAGAATTGAACGCAAATCCAGCGACGTACGATGGAAGTAACTCCACGGTGTACATTTTTGAGAACTGCGTTGACGTGGGCACAGGTAGTTGACCAATTGCAACTTTTTCTACTCGCAGTTGAATATCTTTAGCATCTTTTGGAATACTTGCACCCTCAAGAATCAGTTTGAACTGTCCATTGGGTGCCGCTTGTGTTTGAGAAATGAGCCCATTATTGACAAATGCGGCAACAATAGCTTTTGGATGCGATACTACTCCATACACAATTTGCTTTGAATTATTGTCTAATAACTGGTTGTAGGAAAGTATACTTGGTGCAATGCCCACATAGTTGGTAGGTGGCTCCATGAGCATATGTCGCACTTCTACTTGCCCCTCTTTTTCGACAATAGGTTCACTCGGGTTATTATATAGTTTATCCGTGTCAATGTACTCGCCAGAAGGGTCAAATGCTCGTAGAACATTTGTTGAAGAGGACAGCAGTGTAGTTGACACTGGATATGTAAAGCCACTCTTTGTCACATTTAGAAAGTATGTTCCAGCAGGCACTGCAAAGTTAAAAGCACCACTACTACCGGTAGTAAAGGGGTTTTTAAAAAGCGCGTTTTCGGGTAATAAAAACTCTGCTATGTTGCCGAGTGCATTTCTGTTTTTTAGTGTAACCGTCGCTTGCTCAACTGGTTCAAGGTAGTTCGTATCTGCAACCATTCCTCGTGGGTCCCAGAATATGGTTAGACAATCTGAAGGCGCAGCAGTTGGCGTTGGCGTAGGAACGTAGGTAGGGGTTGGTGTAAATGATGCAAGGCGCAGTGATGATTCGTCGGTTTGGTTGGTATTGTTATTTGATGAGGTAGGTGTCGGGACTGGAGGTGCGGTGGTTATTGTTTGATACGCAAAAAAAGCATGTTCATCTATAACAATATTCCCACTTTCACTTCCGTGCGTATAGCTTTTTACACGTGGTATAACGAGGATACTATCTGGGGCATTTGTGAGTGCATCTTGTACTTCTTGGCCAGTGAGATCAAGAATTTTAAAACTCCCTGGATCTATCCAAGAATTTGGAAGAACTTCACATACTGGTGCATTATTTTTATCAACTGCACAGAAATCTGCGTGTTCAGACGGCTTTTCTAAGAAATTCAGCGAAGTACGTCGAATGATACCGACAGGTATATTTTTTGTGAGTGGGTATTTTGAGCGTAGTGAAATTATATGATTATAGCCATCAAGTACTGTTGGTTCCATGCAGACTTTGTATACATTTTGAGTTACTCCTGGGGGGAGAGGGGTAGGGGTTGCTCCAGTATAGGGCAGATTGCTTCCGTTTATTTCATAGTCTGACGTTGCACCGCAGCCAGCATTTTTAAGTCGGATTGTGTATCGCGTGCTTGGGGTAATGTTACCAACCATATATTGATAATTTCCAGGGGCAACTTTTGGTAAGCAGATATCACCTGTATAGGATGCATCTAGTGGGTTGTCATTCGTATATCTGTTCGATTTACACTTGTCTAAATTGCCAATCACTCTCCAAGTGGATCCTCCATCCTTTGAGATCTGTATTTGATCATTCGAATCGTGACCATCGGTACCAATTTGTATGTGTACTGCACCACTTCCGCCATATTGTGCATATCCGAGAGAGCCGTTTATATAGCATCCAATAGCTTGAGCTGGTACAACGCGTGTATGTACTATGAAAATCAATACAGCAAGTAAGAGCGCAATTTTTAGTGAGGTTAATATTTTTGTATACATACCAATACAGTACTTAGTTTCAGTGTATAAATCTTTCGGAAATAAAACAATAGAGAGTGACGGTCTAAGTATGCTCCGTTATAGACCGCATGGTGCTTTACATTTTATCTGAATCATGCATAATGATAGTATGAGGGCTCAATTTGGTTTTTATCTACTATCGCTTTTTATAGTTGTAGCTTTTATTGCAGTAAAACCTGCTCATGCTGTTTACTATAGTATTTCTGGTCCATCAGGACAGGTGGTAAATGGGCAGGAGTATGAATGGACTATTACCGTCGATACGCAAGGTCAGGCTATCACAGATGCAGCTGCAGCAGTAACTTTTGACAGTCAATATTTGCAGTATGTTTCAACAACGCCAGGTGACTTTTTCAATAGTGTTTCGGCAAGTCCAAGTGCTACTGTCGTTACTCTTACGGGGACAAATCTTTCAGCGAAATCGGGGACGGGTACGTTTGCAAAAATAAAATTTAAGTTGATTGCCTCTGGTTCGGGCTCAACAGAGCTCTGTACTGTGGCACCCATTACTACCCCAACTCCGACACCTGCGGTTGCAACTGCTACTCCAGCGCCAACATCACCACCTGTAGTTGTGACTAACACCCCAACGCCAACTGCAATCGTGCAAACAGGATTTGGCAGCCAATGGACGTTTGGCATTGTTGCTTTTAGCCTTATTGCTCTTGGGGTGCTGGGAGTTTTGATACTGTAAGCTCGGGGGTACATTAAGGCCTATAGGACGGATAAGACGTATATTTTTCAATCTTTCTCTTGCTATAATTGTTTTATTGGGCCCGTAGCTCATTTGGTAGAGCACTGCATTCGCATTGCAGGGGTGGGGAGTTCGAATCTCCTCGGGTCCACATTCGTCGCATTGATGCGAACATGGTGACTTCTTTGCAAAATGTGCGCGATCTGATATACAATTCATGTACATGCGCATATCTAACATAATTCTTTGGGTCAGTATCGGTGGTATAGCGCTTATATGTGGCTACATACTACACAAAAATAGAAGCTTTGTAGAGAAGACTTTCCTTATTCCAGTCTTCTCATATGTCAATCCTCAAGAACAGCGCAATCAGGAGCAAAAATTGTCGGAGCTTGCTACGAAAGAAAAGATACGAGCACTTTCAAAAGAAAATGAACAACTTAAAGCACAGCTTGGATTTATCCCCGAAAAAGCAAACCTCTTACCTGTACGAGTCTTGTGGTCAAACGGCACACACTACACCATAACATTTAATCTTGATAGGAAAGACGAATATATCACTGTAGGCTCACCTGTTATATATAAAGATATATTAGTAGGTACCGTTCTTAGGGTGAGCGATACTATAGCTGTATTGCAACAGGTTAGCGACGCATCGTTTGAGCATAAAGGCATAACCGACAGGGGGGTGAAAGGTACAATAAAAGGAGGTTTTGGGCAGGAGGTGTTGTTTGAAGCACCAGTGGACACGATTGTTAAGAAAAATGATCGTATCTTTGCTGTAGATGAAACGAAAGGGTGGCGCTTTTTGGTAGGTACAGTTCAGACAGTTGATGCAACAAAGAATCTTCCTACTCAAAGTGTGCGAATAACCTATTTCGCTTCTACAGTACCGTCTGATTTGTTATTTGTGGCTCTATAGATATGCTATATCTCATAGGCATTGTGGCAGCAGTGTTTTCAATCTTATTCGATAAGTATTTTTTTTTAGTGCTCTTTTTTCTTGCAGCACTTTTGGTCAGCGGAGCTAAACATAGGTTACTTTTTACGATTTGTGTAGGCATAGTGGTTGGGCTGATGGCTGATTTATTTTGGGTCCTTCCTTTAGGAACGGGGAGCGTGCTGTATGGAATGTATATCATAGTGTATGAATTATATGGTTTACGATTCAATGTAAGAAGTCCGCTCTTTTTATTTGTATATTCGGCCCTTTATTCTGTCGGTTTTGTTTCACTGCTTGCGATACATTTTTCGAAGGCTGAGCTCATTATTTTTATATGTGCTTACATTATAACGAGCATGTATATGCACAAGAGAGACGTCAGTGAAATAGGTACGCTGGAGAGCGCCTAGTGCGCGAGGATGGACTCGAACCATCGACCCCCGTCTTATCAGGACGGTGCTCTAACCAACTGAGCTACCCGCGCGTTTACGTGTCAAGAATTATAACATGAAATTGACTTCGTAATTATATGACTTATAAGGCAAATTTGACACATGTGTCTACACAAAATCAGTCTTGCTTTAAGATCCATTTTTTAAACTCTTTTTGTGGTAAGGTGTTTACAATATTCTTTTTTTCACACCAACCGCGTTGCGCAACAGCAATACCACAGCGCATATTGTCCATATCGTCACGCGCATGCGTGTCTGTGTTGATTATACATCGCACGCCTGCTGCAATCGCTTGACGAACTAATGCATCGGATAAATCAAGGCGCTGTGGCCATGCATTAATTTCTAGAGCAATATCTCGCTGTCTACACAATGGAAATATCTGCTTCCAGTCGAGCATTAAGCCATCGCGTTCTTCAAGTTTTCTACCCGTTGGGTGGCCAAATATGCGCACCTTTGGGTATGACAATGCCTTCAATACTCGTGCGGTTGCAGTTGTTTGATCCATGCGAAACGAGCTGTGTATCGATACTATAATGTAATCAAGTTGCTCAATTCCCTCATCGCAAAGTGCAAGCGTTCCGTCTGGTCGTATATCTACCTCTAAACCCAAATAATAGTCAATTGGTATAGTCGCAAGTTCTCTTTGTGCCCGTAGTCGTCGATTCTGCAACAGAGATACTACTTGAAGCGGCGACTCTTTACTACGTGGATTATGTTCTGTGAACCCAATATAGGTATACCCACGCTGTATGGCTTTAGCTGCAAGTGTTGTAAATGAATGTGCACCAATATCATGAGATGTTTGGATAGGGAAGTTCGAATGTATATGTAGATCTCCCCGTATATCTTTCAGCGATACCAATACAGGGAGCGAATGTTTTTGAGCGCGGGATATTTCATCTGTTCCTTCGCGGAGCAGTGGAGAAATATAATCGAGGTTTAAAAAAGAATACAATTGTTCTTCTGTTTCAAAGGTATAGTGCTCTCCAGTTTTTTTATTGGTAATACTGTATTCTGACAACGAAAGATCTATTTTTTGCGCGTATTCGCGAAGACGGATATTGTGCATTTTACTACCTGTAAAATATTGGAGCATAGTTCCAAACCCGCTTGCCGTGGTTAAGCGAATATCTACGCGAATGTGAGGTGCCACAATGATAGATATTTTTTTACTTCCTTTGTTATCGACGCGTAAACACGACGGATAGAGTGCGATATAGTCAATAATTGTACTGAAATGTTCCTCTTTAGCTACGAGTGCAATATCTATGTCACCGATTGTTTCTACGTGTCGTCGTAGTGACCCTAATGGTTCGCACCGTATAACGTGTGGGTTGAGTGTTAGATACTTAATTAACTGATGTGCAGCTTTTTGTGCAAAGGGAAAAAGCATTCGTTTTTGAGAAGCGCTCTGTTTTATGTAGAGCAATAGGTTTTCCGATAGTTGCTGTTGAGATTTTATCCCAAATCCCTCCATGTGCGACAACTCATTGTTTTCGATAGCAGTTCGTAAATCGTCTAGCGCGGTAAGTGGGTTATCTAAATGCAAATGAGTGACCAGTTTATATGATCGCTTTGGCCCTATGCCGGGCACTTTCACGAGTATAAATACAGTTTGGGGGATGTGCGCAATAATGTCTACAAGGTAGTTTTCATCAGTGCATTTAAAATATTCTTGCAAATGATTTGCAATTGTTTTTCCGATTCCGTTTATTGTCTGCAAATTGCCTTCCTTCCATACGTCGTATACCGACTGCGTACACATACCTACAACTTCTGCAGCTTGTTGGTAGGCGATAATCTTAAATTTATTTTCATTCTGTAGTTGATATACAATCGCAACTTTGTTGAGGAGTTCAGCAACGACTTGATTGGAGATAGAAGTCATATGTATATTATAAACAAATATCTAGATAGCAAATATCCAATATCCAATATCCAACTAGAATGAAATGTCAAAGTTCCAATACACAATGTCAAATAAATGTCAAAATCCCAATGACGAAAGATAAAATCCTGTCATATTTTGGCATTTGGATTTGGAACTTCAATTGACATTTGTTCTTTGAACTTTGGTATTTATTGGATATTGGTTATTTGAGTTTCTGTGCTATTCTTATTTCATGGTATTGCGTAATTTTCTGCTCATACTCGGAGCTACAATCGGTGCAGGTATATTTTCATTGCCCTATGTGATGGTTCGTGCAGGTTACATAAGTGTATTTACGTTGCTTGTTGTTTTAGGAAGTGCTATGGGAGCGGTAAACTACTTTTACTACAAAATAGTGATCTCGATTAAAAAATCGCATCAATTCCCCGGGTATGTTTTGCATATACTCGGTAAACGATATTGGCTTATATCACTCTTTCTTCTTCTAGGTTCAACCTATGGCGCATTATTAGCCTACCTTAATCTTGGTGGGCATTTTTTTGCACAATTGTTTCAAGTGTCTGAAGGTTATGGATTAGCATGGTTTTATGTGTTGGTTACCGTGCCGTTTTTATTTCTACGTGGTCAGTTGGAGCTTTGGGATCATATTGTCACAATAATAAAGATGGCACTATTCGCAATTCTCTCAATTGTAGCCATCTCACTTATTATGCATAGACCTTCGCATATGATTGTGCCAGCTATAACAAGAGATATATCGATAGCGTATGGAGCAATACTGTTCGCACTTGCTGGATTTTCTATTGTTCCTGAGCTAAAAAAAATGCCCACGAAAGGCATACAAGTTTTTGCCTACAGCCAAGTAGTGATGGTAGTGTTATACGCACTTTTTTCGTTTGGATTTGCAGGAAATATAAGCCAAACTGGTGAATTTATATTTACAGGTTTATTGGGACGATTGCTTGATGGAGCAGGGCTGTTTGCTGTATACACACCTTATTTGCTATTCTCTTGGGTTGCGTATGACATGTTCACAAAAGATTTGGGCTTCTCAAAAGTCAGTGCACGACTTATGACGTTGCTCGTCCCTTTACTATTGTTATTGATTGGAAGTACAAACTTCGCACAAATTATTGCTGTGACTGGGGGTATATTCTTGGGCGGAATTGGTTATTTAATCGTCAAAATGTATAAAAAGCGTTTCCCACATGAGATACATATATATCTAGACATACTGCAATGGTTATTTATAGTGGGAATAGTCGCTGAGGTTATAAAGCTCATACGATAGCCTAGTCTTCGTCTTGTATTCTACTTTTTTCAACGCCTTTTTGCTGTGCATATTTCGCGTTTTTTTGCAGGTGGTAGGGTCGCTTTGCGGGGCCAGTGAGTTGTTCAAAAGAAAGAGAACAAACACGCATTCCGGGATACAGTGCAACAGGCATGCGAGAATGATTACCCAATTCAAGTACGATATTACCTCTCATGCCGGGATGTATAAGCGCAGCGGTTGAGTGAACTACTATGCCGAGCCTGCCTAAAGACGATCTTCCTTCAAGACGAGCTGCGATGTCATAGGGAAGTTCTACCCATTCGAGTGTTGAGGCAAGCGCAAATTCTCCTGGTTGTAATACAAAGAAATCATCTTTAGATATGGTAATTCTTTTCATAGCTAGTTCCTGCTCAATATTCTTAGGATCAAAGTAGGGCATTTTTGAATATTCGAAAACCTCAAATACATTATTGAGCCGTAAATCGAGCGCACATGCGGAGAGCGCGTGGGAAAGATTGGGTGTGGGCTTTATGACAATACTTTTGTCATTGAGGGCTCGTTCTATGTCTATGTCTGAGAGGAGCATGTAGATAGTATACCATTAAAAAATATCCAATATCCAATGTCAAATAAATGACAAAATCTTAATGCCAAATAAGACTAGAATGGCACGTATTTATTCTTTTGGCATTTGAACTTGGGATTTTACCTGCCTCGCCGGCTGGCGGGTTTGACATTTATTCTTTGAACTTTGACATTTAATTTGAGTATACTACTTACATGATCGTGTATCTCAAACGGCAGCTTACTGTACTGGCTAATATCTTCATTTTCATTCCCTATTACTGCAATGTTTCGAATCTCCTAAAAACCTTTTTTTCGCCATGGAAACGAATAGTATTTAGCAAGAATACGGCAGGTTTTTCACTTTCAGAATGGCTTGAACGAGCAATTACCAATATGGCGTCGAGGTGTATTGGCATAGGAATGCGAAGTGGTGTGTTATTACTGTGCGTGTTTCTATTGCTTTTATTTGTAGTAGCAACTCCAGTTTGGATTCTTATAATCATTCTATTTTCACCATTTGCAGGTTTGTACAGACTATTATTTCCAATCTCACAGCAAAATAGCAAAGAAAAGGGGCTTTTTATTCATGCTCATACTCGCACCGTAGAGAATGTTGCGGTAGTTGGTCGGTGGTGGGAGCGACAGAAGGCTTTGCAGGATAAGAGTGACCCTTTTTCACTTGGCGTGCTCCTTCGTATCCCACCAATAGGTAGGGATTGGGCATATGGATTTACTCCGCAACTTGATGTATATACCACAGAACTCACCACTGCACGTGCCTATAATGCGCAACTAATTGATAGACAAGATGAAATTACAGCCATTAGTCGTGAACTAGCACGATCATATGAGTCAAACTGTGTGCTTGTAGGAGAAGAGGGGGTTGGCAAACACACTATCGTTGATGGATTTGCACGCAACTTATATGAAGGAACTACAATTCCACCGCTACAGAATATGCGTATACTAACGCTTCATATGGAAAAGATACTCTCTCAGAGTGAAGATCACATAGTACGATCTTCACTACTCACATCGTTGTTAGCTGAAGCGGCACGTGCGAGAAATATCATTCTTGTCATCGATGATTTTCATAAATATTGTTCGAGTCATTTAAGCGGTGACTTTTCCAATGTATGGGTAGAGTATGGCACCCTTCCAGCTGTTAAATTCCTAGGTGTGACGACGCCATACTATTACGAGCAGATTATAATGCGCAAAGACAAGATCGTACCTCTATTTCAAAAAATAGGTGTAGAAGAAGTTACTCGCGATAAGGCACTGGCCATACTCGAAGAAAAAACGCTACTACTTGAATATTCATACCATATACATGTCTTATATGAGGCCCTGGAACGCATTTTAGAAAGATCAGCATATTATATTACCGCAATACCATTTCCGGAAAAAGCCATTAGCTTATTGCATGAAGCAGTCATAACTGCAAAGGATTTGAACAAGGAAGTAGTTGTGCCAGAAGATATTGACGCACTATTGACGAAACAAACCCATATGCCGGTCGGTGAATTGAGCAATGATTTCAAGCAAAAATTAAAGCACATAGAGATAGTCTTGAATAGTCAAATTATTGGGCAGGAGAGTGCCATGCATCAAATTGCGCAGGGCATGCAGAGAGCATTTATAGAGACTAGCAGGACTAAGCCAAAAGCAAGTTTTTTATTCTTAGGCTCAACGGGTGTTGGTAAAACGGAGACGGCAAAAGCACTCGCAAGTATATTTTTTGAAAAACGTACAAGTATGATTCGATTTGATATGTCTTTTTATCAGACTTCCGAGGCAGTGAGCGAACTCATAGGTTCTCTGGAAAATCATACCGTTGGCCTTCTTGCGCAGAGTATCAGAGAAAAGCCATATACGGTATTGTTAATAGATGAGATAGAAAAGGCACACACGCACATACAAAATGTGCTGCTCACATTGCTTGACGAGGGGTATGTGGTAGATGGCTATGGAAAACGTGTCGATTGTAAGAACTGTATCGTTATAGCTACATCAAATGCAGGCTCTTCCAAAGCCCTAGAGTGGGCAAATGAACATGATATATCTGATAAAATGCGTGCCTACTTAATTGAGCAGAATACATTCACCTCGGAGTTTCTCAACAGGTTTGACAAGGTTTTGGTTTTTTCACCACTCACTATTGATTCTGCATTCGTTATTGGAAAACAAGCACTGGTCGAACTACAAAAACAGTATAAAAAATCTTCGCACATAGATATTTCAATTTCAGATGAGGAATTGGAATACGTTATCAAAAAAGCATTTAACCCTGCATATGGTGCACGGGAAGTAATGCGCGCAGTGAGCGAATATGTATCGACAAAGGTTGCAAAGACCCTGCTCTAAAGTAAGCGAGTATATATTTTCCCCTCGTTTTGTTTTTTTGATTGTCCCGTGGTATACTACCCAAACACATTTATTATATGATAACGTATGATAAAAGAGTGCATATATTATATAGTTCAGTAATTATATAACATGACAGCGGATAGTTCGTTATACAGACCTGATAGCAAGCTTTTATTAGCTAACCCCGAGGGCAAGCTTGTATTACCCTTAGATAGTTTGAGTGTTGTAGATCAAGATAATCCAAATCCAGTTGTACTCAGAGGTGTCTTTACTATATTGCACCACCCAGCAATAACTCATAGATTTGCAAACCTACCGCATGATCTTGCGAGAATGCATGAGATTGCTACCACACCTAAAATACATATAATTACTGCGCAGGATCCAGAAACGGGTATGACTATTGCTACTGCATCGATAACCGATTCGCACGCGCCAGAACATGAACCTTGGATTGGGCATGTAGGCGTTCACCCCGATTATCAAGGTAGAGGCGTAGGTAGGCAATTATTTGAATATACGCTATACCACGCATTTACAAATCCAGACAGCGAGGGAGTTTGGAGAGAAAAACTGTACATGGGGGTTACTCTTAATGAAGGCCATAGTTCAATATTAGCTTTGGCAAGAAAAATGGGTTTCTCTTCTGTATGGCAACTTCAAAATCAAATCGGAGAACAGTCAAGTTATGAGAATTGGGCCGAGCTAGTTGCTGATTGGCAAGATGAAATGCAACATCGAGATAGAACAGAAAGGCATATGATAACTATGGAAACGTGGGCAATGAAAGCTGCTCGTGGACACTATCCCAATCTTAGTGTGTGGGGATTAACAGACCAAGTACGACAAGATCTCGCAGAAGCTGGTGTTTCAATTGCAGCAAATGCAAATGGTAATGGACATTGATAATATGTTGCATGCCACCATTTAGATGCTATACTAAACGAAAACATGAAGGTTCATGAATTTATGCAAAAAGATCCGGTGGCACTCAAACCGGAAAGTACGGTGAGGGAAGCAGTTCGTTTATTCTATAATCTCGGTATCTCCTCTGTCCTCGTAGAAAGAGATAAAAAATTATATGGCATTCTGACAGAACAAGATGTGCTGCAGAATATGTTTCCTTCGATTCAAAACTTCGTAGAAAGCTTTGTCAGTTCATCGAGATCTGATATTTTTTCAGAAAATTTGCATGAGTTGCTCGGCCAACCCATAGAAAAGTATGTTGAAAAATCGGTGAAATCTGTATCTGAGAACATGTCTTTGATGCGTGCTCAATCACTTATGTTGGTGAATGAGTTCAGCCACCTGCCGGTGGTCAACGATGAAAACGAGATCGTCGGTGTGATTTCTAAGGGAGATATATTTAGGGCATTGGTTGGGAGTGAAATTCCCTATGATAACGAAGAAGAGTATCATGATTGGCTCGCGTACCATTTTGATCTGATACAAAATAAACGCAAAAAATACTCTATTGAATCTGAAAGTATTATAAAACTCCTAGGCTCGTCTAAGAGTACTCGCATACTCGACGTTGGGTGTGGAACAGGGGGGCATGATATTGCCTTAGTTGAAAAAGGGTATTCTGTGGTTGGGATAGATAAAAGTATGCGGATGCACAAAGAAAGTATAAAGAAATGGAATGAGTTGAGCCAAAACCGTAAAAATAAACTTATTTTTGTAAAGGGTAGTAGCTATAGGAAAATGATATCAGAACAAGAGGTTGCATTTGATGCAGCGATATTTCTAGGGAATGCGCTTTCACATAATCCTGAAAACTACAAAGAGAACCTGAGGTATGCAGCGAAATCACTAAAAACTGGAGGCAAAGTTATCTTGCAGATAGTGAATTATGAAAAAGTACTGACAAACCAGAGGCGTTTGCAAGATTTCAACATAACAGGATCTCGTTTTTCAAAAAATCGAGAATATTTGTTTATGGAGTTTTATGATCCACCGCGTACAAATAAGAATCTCCTCATGCTCACGATGGCAGTGTTAAAATCGAATGGTCGCAGATGGATGCAGTCGAGTATAAACAGTACTCCCATAGCGTATATAACAAAAGATTCAGTAACTACAATATTAAAATCGTGCGACTTGAAAGATATAAAATATTTTGGTTCTGACCATGGAGAACCACTTTTTAAACACCCATTTGAAATCCACAAACACGACTGGCTCACGGTGGTAGCGACAAAAAAATAGCTTATTTGTTGACATTGTGCAGAGGCAAGTTTAAAATAAGAATGTTTTCAGCACGAGAAGGCTCGTTTTTTCGTGCCCTCTCAGTATGTTATGTGCAAAAAACATACTTATGCACAATGAATTAGGATTGAATGCAGATATAATTGGAGGTAAGGCAAATTCATTGGTTGCGTTGGGAGTTGTGAGATTGGGAAGCAACCTTGAGACGCTAATGGATGGTATTCAGCCACCAGTAAAAGATGCATTGAGGGAATTATATAGGAATGATCCTGTTGTGCAATATACCATTGATATGCTTCCTGAAGATAAGCTGATAGAAGTACGTCGTGGTATGGTTCATGGATTTAGACAGGGAGATGGTAGAACCGGAAGGGTTCGTGCAGGAACAGTAGTTAAAACTGTACTCGGTATAGATTTTTCATAATGTTTACGAGCAGTGTAGCTGCACACAATTACAATAAGGTATTTTAGAAGAGGTGGTCATTTTAGTGTGTGAAGCACCCGATTTTGGATTTCGTATGCTTGTAAAAAATAAATATATTCGCTACACTGCGCATATGATTATCGGGCCAAAAAGACTACTTGAGTTGGTGAAGGAAATTAAGCTCGTTGAGGGTTTGAGCGCGCGTGAATTAACCAATCCAGAGGGTGCTGGTTTTGATCTTCGGGTGGGAGAATTGTATGAAATTTCGGGTGGTACGGCCTTTTTAGGAGAGACAGAGCGAGAAACACCCGATATAAAAAAAATAATCGAATATCGCAAAGGCAAAAAGACTGCCTACACTATTGAACCAGGTAAGTATTTGCTCATGACCACGCTTGAGAAGGTAAATATTCCCCAGGATATTACGGTGAACTTTAAGCCACGCACGACAACGTTTAGAAGTGGTTTGGTAGTGCGATCAGGTAATGTTGCCCCTGGATACTGTGGCAAGCTAACGTTTGCGGTGAAAAACGTAGGTCCATTGCCAGTGACTATTGAAATGGGTGCGCGTATTATTCATGCGCAGTTTTATTGGGTAGATGGTGGGGGAAGTATGTATCGCGGGCAGTGGCAAGGAGGACGAGTCACGACCAAACAGCGAGAACAACAGGTTTGAGAATTATAAATTTAAAACGTAACGTTTTATGATTCATCCCGAAAAGCAATATCTAGATCTTCTCCAAGAGGCGCTTGACGCCGGTGTTCGCAAGCGTGATCGTGGCACTGGGGTTGCTTCATACAGCTTGTTTGGTCGTCAGATCCGCTTTGATTTATCAAAAGGTTTTCCATTGCTCACAACGAAAAAAGTATATTGGAAAGGTGTGCTGTATGAGCTTTTTTGGTTTATGAAAGGATATTCAAATATCAAATATCTTGTTGATCACGATGTACACATTTGGGACGATTACCCGTATAAGATATATAATCAAAACTCAAATATCAAATATCCAATATCCAAAGAAGAGTTTGTTGAAAAGATACGGACAGACGATGTATTTGCAAAAAAATGGGGAGAACTCCCACGAATTTATGGAGAGCTGTGGAGACACTGGCCGACAAAACATGGCAAGACAATAGACCAGCTTTCATGGGCAATTCAGGAAATTGTAGAAGACCCCAATGCACATAATGCTATAGTGAATTCATGGAATCCAGAGTATTTGTATACGATGGCCCGCCAAGAAGATACTTCATACTTTCCCATATGCCATAATATGTTTCAGCTAAACGTGATGAATGGTAAGGTGTGTTTACAGCTCTACCAGCGCAGTGCAGATTTATTTTTAGGTGTACCGTTTAACATAGCAAGTTATGCGCTTCTGACTCATTTGATTGCTCATGTAACTGGGTATGGAGTGGGTGAGTTTGTGCATACGTTCGGCGATGTACATATATATGAGAATCATATAGATCAAGTTAAAAAGCAGATTGCACGAAAACCACGTGTTTTTCCAAAACTCACCATAACAGGCACAGCAAGGACAGTAGATACTGTCAAGCCGGAGGATATAGTCGTTGAGGGATATAATCCGTACCCACCCATTAAAGCAAAACTTACGGTTGCGGGTGGCTATTACAAAAAGGAATAATAACTAGAAGTTACAAATATCCAGTATCCAAGTTCAAATACTCAATAAATATCAAAGATGACATGTCCAAGAATAACAGTATGAAGCCAACGATAAGCGCCATTGCTGCCATTGGTAAAAATAGGGAACTGGGTAAGAATAATAAACTTATCTGGCGTATATCTTCTGATTTGAAACGTTTTAAAGAAATCACATTTGGCCACCCCATAATAATGGGAAGAAAAACGTATGAATCCATAGGAAAACCACTGCTAGGGCGCAAAAATATAGTGATTACCCGAAATACAGATTATCACCCAACCGGTGTAGTTGTGGGTCATTCACTAGAGGAAGCTATAGAGGAGGCGAGTAGAGATGAAAAAAAAGAAATATTTATTATCGGTGGTGCTGATATTTTCAAAAAAGCATTGCCAAAAGTAGATCGACTGTATCTTACGGTCGTTGACGAAAGTGCACAGGCAGATGTTTTTTTCCCATCTTACTCAGATTTTTCTAACATACTTAAGAAGAGAGAGTATGTGAACGATGAGCACAACTACACCTACTCTATTTTAGAGAGACAGTCAAAAGACTGATTGTATTTTTGTGCGACTGCCCAGAGTCGAACTGGGATCAAAGGTTCCGCAAACCTCCATTCTATCCATTGAACTACAGTCGCATATTTTGTCATTATATCACGAATACAGGGCTATTTCGAAATGCTAAAAAGCACTATTCCAACGATACAGCCGATAACGCCCAAGACGGTAAAGCTACCGCTTATACCGATAGCATCACTTAAGAAACCAGCGGCAATTGGCCCAATCATCCACCCTAAATTGTAGAAAAAGTCTGCAAGTCCCTCGATTTCTTTTTCGTACATCATTTTATCTGCTATATAGTTACTGTAGAGTGCATTGACTGTCGGAAGTGAGAGCGATAGAAAGAATGCTGCCACAAAGATTAGTGCTATAACCAACAAAGGATACGTGATTATCGATAGGAGTGCCATAAGTACGGAAGCGATAGAAAAACAGATAAATGCAATGTGCTTATGCTCATAGCGAGCTGTCAGTTGTCTTAAAAATAAACCACCAAAGAGAAACGGCACTGTATATGCAACAAGAATAAATCCACCAAATGATCCAAATTTATCCTGAAGTGCCAAAAGTGGACCGAGCGTCCAGAAAAAAGCATCGACTACGTAGAGGAAAAAAGTTAGGAGCAAGAGGGGAATAAGCTGGCGACTAATCTTTTTCCATAAGTGAAACTCAGTGAGCCAATTATTTTTTCGTTCAGATTTAACTGGAACAACCGCATGTATGATCCTAGTACTTGCCGATAGGTTGAGAAAGAACATAAAGCTAATCACTAACATACCGAATGAAAGTAGAAATGGGCCCGTTCCCATAAGCATGCCGATCACTAAACCAGCAAAAAGTGGTGCTATAGTACTCCCGAGTGACTGAAGTACTACGAGTAACCCAAATGAAGATGGTCGTTCGATTTCCGTAATGACTGTACTCATGAAGTCAAAATTTGCAAAATGAAAGAGATCCCAGTATATTCCCCACAAAAGCATAGCTAAAATAAATAACCAAATTGAATCAGCCGTATAAAGAACAACCAAAAAGGCTGCAGATAGCACGAACATCGCTATATACAACGTACGAAAACGTGGTGTTTTAACGAATCTACTGAAGAATATATCGAATAGAGCACCAAAAAAAGAAGAACTACCGATAAGGAATCCCATCTGAGTCTTTGAATATGCATGCTGCGTAATTAAAACCGGAATGAAATAGCTGAGTACTGCATCAAATATCGACCAAAAGAATATCATCGTTACCAATGTGTACAGTAGAGAATGCTTAGTTTTGTATGTACGAATATGAGTGAATACATGCATTAAGTAGTACATACTACTAGCATACCATGTCGTCAAATCACAAGCTTTGTGGAGTGGGGGTAATGGAATAAGAGGTTAAAAAATGTATCATATATTCGCCACTACCGAGTGATCCTGCACGAATTCGAGAAAGATAATATTCGTTTGTAAGGGACTGTTGGTTACCTGGTATCACTGATACTGCAGCAGAATATGAAGCTTCTTGTGCATCTGCTACGGCTTGGATATCAAATGCACCATATGGATACGCGAAAGTACGAACTGAGTGACCAATGAGATCTTCAAGAACTTTTTTACTCTCTGTTATCTCTGTTTTTACTAAATCGCTCCTACCACCTTTTAAATAGGCGTGGTTTAAGGTATGTGAACCTATTTCCACCAATGGGCTTTGTGACAACTCTTGTATCTGGTTACTTGTTAAGAAGCCCTTTCTACCAATAAAGTTAGTAATAATATATACTGTTGCTTTAGTGTCGTATTTTTTGAGCAAGGGAAAGACATCTGTATAAAAATCTTCATATCCGTCATCGAATGTAAGTATTATGTTTTTATATTCAAAAGGGATAGACCCTTCCAGCATTCTGGGAACATCTGATACAAAGTAAGAATGGTAGCCATATTGTGCGAGTGTTGATAGTTGTGCCTCAAAGACACTTGGTAAGATAGATAAACTTTTTCGCGTGGTATCTGCCTGGTCTTTCACATACTCCACGTAGTGGTACATGATGATGGGTATGGTATATGAAGATTGGTATGCGAGAATCTTTCTATTTTGCTGCGCTACTTCGTAAGGCACCACAAGATCAGTTTTTTTGTAGTATGGGCTTTTGAGGGCGTGTGGAGGTGTCAATCTACGTACTATCTTTGTACCAATCCATAGGGTAAGCATGCCAACGGTAAACAAGCAAAAACTTATGAAAACTGGTCGCACAAACGAGAGACGCTGATTAGTCCGACTTCTCATATAATTTCATTATAGTGTATAATTGTTTACATGACAGTGGACATAGTCTTGAAACAAAAATTAACGCCTGTTATTGAAGAAGCACGTGAAAATCTTGGAGCAATTCGTACGGGTCGTGCTTCACCTGCACTCATTGAAAACATTAGTGTCACTACCTATGGTGGTCAGGCGGTACTTCGTATTTTGGAACTTGCAACCATAGCTAATGAAGGTCCGCAGGACTTGCTTGTAGTGCCATTCGATCGAACCGTACTGCAAGACATCGAAACAGCTTTGCGTAATTCTCAAATGGGTTTCAGTGTCGTTACGCAAGGAACACAGATACATGTAAAAACTCCTCCACTAACACAGGAGCAGCGGGAAAAGTATGCAAAGCTTGTATCTAAGCTCGCTGAAGAAAGTAGAGAAAAAGTGCGTAAGATTAGAGATGAAGCACGAAAATTGATTAAAACGCAGTTTGAAAGCAAAACCATAGGTGAAGATGAGAAATTTAGAGAAGAAGAAATGATAGATAAAGTAAGCCATGAGTTTACTCAAAAAATAGAAGACTTAAAATCCGCAAAAGAAAAAGAAGTTATGACGGTCTAACTAAATATGTTTACGGTCATTATTTTTATTCTCATTCTGTCTTTCCTTGTACTTATCCATGAATTTGGACATTTCTGGGTAGCGAAACGAAATGGTGTTAAAGTTGAGGAATTTGGACTTGGTTTGCCACCGCGAATTTTCAGTATTCAGAAGGGTGAAACCCTCTATTCCTTAAATGCTTTGCCGTTTGGAGGTTTTGTGCGATTGTTTGGCGAAGAAGAAGAGGCTCAGGGAGTTGTTTTGAGCGAAACACAAAAAACGCGTGCATTCTTTGCAAAGACTTCTTTGCAAAGAGCAATGGTAATTTTAGCTGGTCCCATCATGAATTTTACACTCGCTGTAGTTATTTTATCCGCACTTTTTATAAAAGGAGTATATCTACCAGCAACGAGCATACGTATTGTAGAAGTTGCTGAAAAGTCTCCCGCTGCAATAGTGGGCCTCAAACCGAATGACGTAATAAAAGAAGTACGCTCAGATGGAAAATCGTATCCGGTTCAATCTTCAAATGATGTTATTTCACTATCAAAAAAGTTTGCAGGTAAAGATGTAACACTTGTAATAAATAGAGAAAGCAAGGTCCGCATATATAGTGTAAAGCCACGGATTAATCCACCAAAAGGACAGGGTTCCATGGGTATCATCATCTCTCAATATGAATACAAGAAATCTGCTTGGTACAGAGCACCATACGATGGTTTGAGTACTGCACTTGTCATAAGTAAGGAATTTTATAGCGAGCTATTTGGTGCACTTTCACAACTTGCGCATTTTAAAAATCCACATATTGCGGTAGCTGGACCAGTGGGTATAGCTAAAATCAGTGGAGAAGCTGCAAGAAGCGGTGTGCAAACCCTCGCTCTGTTCGTATCGCTCTTATCTTTAAACTTAGCACTTATAAATATTTTACCGTTCCCTGCGCTCGACGGCGGACAACTATTTATGATTCTTATTGAAGCTCTAACACGAAAAAAGATTTCACCTGTAATCAGAGCACGAATAAATACGGTCGGCTTTGCTATCCTTATCGGGTTGATTCTAATGGTCACTATACGTGATATCCAGGGACTTTTCTAAAGTATGAAGCAAAAGTGTACGCCCTATAGTTCTAAATTTATTTCTGCGTTTGCTGTACATATTTATTGTACATTAATTTGTGAGTATGCTCTCTATGCAGTATATATGAATATGAATTCCAAAATAGAATTGTACTAAAATAAAATACACAAAATAGGTATAGTGTAATGACTATAGACACGGTATAACTCATTTTCTTTCTAGGTTTTGAAACTACAAAGGCTTGCTTTCGTGGTATACTTTTTGTATGTCAGCAACCATAGTTACACATATGAGACCAGATCTTGATGCTTGTACCGCGTCTTGGCTTATACAGAAATTTTATCCTGGCTTTGCACACGCAGATTTTTCATTTGTCCCAGTTGGCAAAACACTGAATGGGGAAGAGGTAGATAGTAAGCCCAACGTCATTCATGTCGATACTGGATTTGGCAGATTTGATCATCATCAATTTAAAGAAAGATCGAGTGCTGCGTTAAAAATCTTTACATTTCTCAAAGAAAAATCACTACTCTCGCCGCTTACAGAAAAAGTACTAGAACGGCTAGTGGAAGTGGTAACTGCTATCGATAATTTCGAAGAATCGTCGTATCCTAATCCAACTGCTGATTTCTATGATTGTTTGTTGCATCAACTTATTGAAGGATACAAGGCTTCTCAGAAAGTAGACGAAAAGGTACTACTCTATGCTTTTGACGGCCTGAACAGTTTTTTTACTATTCTAAAACATAAGGTGCGTGCAGAGACAGATATTTCTGAAGGAGTGGATTTTACTATTGGAACACATCCTTGTTTAGGAATGCTCACGCGCAATGAAGAGGCAGTAACATTGGCACAAAAACAAGGGTTTGCGCTTGTTATACGCAAGGACCCTAAAACGCAACGGGCACGTATCAAAGTTCGCCCAGATGTATCCATAACTTTGGAAAAGGTATATGATGCGATTTGCAAAAAGGACACTTCAGGATATTGGTTCTTTCACAAATCGGGGAAAATGGTACTGAATGGTTCGAGTAAAAATCCTGACAGTAAGCCAACAACGCTGACACTCCAAGAATTGATTCATCTTACGTTAGAAAGCCTTAAAGGGTAGTGAATTTTGTACCAATTCATGCTATACTGTGCACTATATTTAATAGTCTATCTAAATAGATAGGAGATGTTTGTTTGTGGTATCAGTAATTAAAACAAAAGGACAAAATAAAGACAGCTTACTGCGTCGCTTTACGAGGCTGGTGAATGATGAGGGGTATATTGATCTTTTAAAAAATAAAACGACATATAAACCACCCTCTGAAATTAAGAAAGAGAAAACCAAAGAGTTGCAGAAGAGAAAGCGCAGAAATAGAGACTGAGTTTATACAATTCATGTTAAGCATAGATATACACAGCGATTCACGATATAAGGTAGATCGTGGTATGGTGCGTGATTATGTCAGTGCTCAGTGGAAAGAGCGAGAACTCCCAGTAGGAAAACTTGACATTGCGTTTGTTGGTTCTCGTAAAGCTCAAGCGCTTTCCAAAAAATACCTAAAAGATGACGCACCGCATCCGGTGTTAACATTCCCGTTTGCAAGTAGGTTTCCGCACGAAACAGATGTGTTGGGAGAAATAATAGTATGTTTTCCGCAAGTAGTATTGTATGCGGCAGACCAAGACAAAGAGATAGATAAAGTTATTCGACAATTTCTCGATCATGCAATCACCATATTTTCTAACGAATTTCGTACAATAAGTACATAATGTATTACCGCACATATCGTCCACAAACAATAGCTGATATAGACAATCAGGAGAGACGAAAATTGCTTCAGGACATACTACAAGACCCTTCAAACTTGCCTCACGCGTTCTTGTTTGTGGGGCCACGGGGGACAGGAAAGACATCAAGTGCAAGAATACTTGCCAAAATAATAAATTGTGAGAATACAGTATTCGGAGGGAAGAAAGGAATTGAGCCATGTAACGAGTGCGTCGCGTGCCGAGCAATAACTGCTGGCAGATACTTAGACGTTCACGAACTTGACGCTGCTTCAAACAGAGGAGTAGATGATATCCGAGCATTGAGAGAAAATGTTCGATTTGCGCCATCAGAAGGTGCCTACAAAGTGTACATCATTGACGAAGTGCATATGCTTACAAAAGAGGCATTCAATGCGTTGTTAAAAACATTAGAAGAGCCACCCAAGAATGTGGTGTTTGTTTTGGCTACAACAGAAGTAGAGAAACTACCCTTAACTATAATCTCCCGATGCATGCGTGTTTCGTTTCAGAAGGCAAAAAATGACGAGATCGTGCATTCGCTAAAACGTATAATTGTCGCAGAAAACATAACTGTTACGAGTGAAGCACTCGAAAAAATAGCATCTGCGGCACGTGGATCATTCAGAGATGCTGCAAAATTGCTTGAAATGGCAGTTCGTAACACGGATCTTTCAACTGCCGCTGTCGGTGAACTTCTCATGGGAAGCGCACACGCTGACCCGAATATATTACTTGCCTTGATATTGCGCAAAGATGTTAAGGGAGCCTTAAAATACTTAAAAGAGTTTGAGAATAACGGAGGGAATGGCCGCTATCTTACAGAGGAATTACTGAATGGACTACATGCAGCAGTTATGACAAAGGGAAAAATAGAGGAATCATTTACAGATATTGATCTTTTGAAAAACTTGACCCAAAAAGAGCTTGCAATATGTATGAAGAAACTGCTCGAAGCATACAATAGAGCTAAATATTCACCCGTGGACATTCTACCCCTTATGATTGCTGTAGTAGAATATGCAGAGAAGACTAATAACTAAGGTATAAATATTCCATACCCAAATAGTCGCGGATCATGCTCAAAGCCAGGATCTGGTACGTGTGCTGGAATAGACATTACATCAAGCGATAGTGGATCTGCCTCTATATGAAAAAAATAACACATATCTAAAACACGTACCGAGGGGTCATATAGGTTTCTATGTTCCGTCATTGTATCTAAGTGTCCATTGTTTACTGACGCCGTAAAAAGCGTATGTGTCCATGGGTCACCTTTTGCTATTAAGGTATATGCGTTTACTCCTGCAGTACAATGGTGTAAGCCAAATACAGAAAAAGGGTTAAAGTTAGCAAATATAATGACACTGTCTGGGCGAGTGGAAAAGGTCGAGAGGGGCTGATTATGTAAGCTACGTTCCATAGCACGAAACGCGTGTTCAGATTCGTTCGCTATTACTAATTTAAAATCTTCAAGCACTTTTGCGCCAAGTTCTGCAATTTTCCCCATTGGTATCTATATGTGAATCATTGTGCCAACTATATATGCAATGATTGCTGCAATACCACCCACAAGTACTACTTCGCCAATAGAGTTAATAATACTGCGCTTTGTAACTCTCCAACGTAAAAAACCGAGCAAAACAAGTGCAAGGAATGTTGCTGAAGTTGAGAAAACGAATGCGGTTTGAATAGAGCGAGAAAAAAAATAGGGAAGAAGAGGTATGATGCCAAAAGATATAAAAGCCAAAAAAGTTGCAAGTGCATTGTATAGAGGCATTTCACCCTCAGGATTCGTCATTTCAAGCTCATCTTTCATCATAAATTCGACCCAATAAGGCTCGTTTTTTTTGTAGAGCTTGGTTATAGTTTGGGCATCTTTTTTATTGAACCCCTTTTTTTGCAATATGTGGATCGTTTCAGATTCTTCCATTTTTGTTGAGTTTCTAATTTCATGAAGTTCTTTGTCTTTTTCTGATCTAAATACATCTTGATCGGCGCGAATAGATAAAAAATTACCGAGTGACATAGACGCGCCGTCAGCAAAAAGATTTGCTATGCCGAATAAAAGAACCGTCAGGAAGGGAAGTGTTGTATTGCTTCCCATTGCCTGGGCGCCGGTAAAACCTGCGACAACAGCAAACGTGGTAACGATACCGTCGTTTGCGCCATAGACTATCTCTTTCAAATAGGTAGAGAATGGAGACAGTACATGTTCTTTTTCCAAATGTCTTTTATAGGTTTCTTCTGTATAGCGATTCATAGTGAGCATTATATCAATAAATATATGCCGATTAATAGAGAGCGTTGTTATCTGTTTCGTGTCAATGTTATCTTAATGTTATACTCGTACCTATGGTACAGAATATCGGCCTTTCCTCTCTCGAAGCAAAGCAAATATACATAAAAAATGGTCCCAATTCTTTGCCTCAAAAACCTACACGTTCGGTGTTGTTTTCGCTTTTAGATCAGTTTCGCGACGCGCTGGTAGTACTTCTCATCATAGCAACAATAGTAGCGCTCCTTGCAGGCGAAGTAATCGATGCGATAGCTATATTAAGTATTGTTATTTTGAATGCGTGTATAGGTTTCATACAAGAGTACAAGGCAGAGCGAGCAATTGAGTCACTGAAGCGTGGAGAGCAGCACTCGGTTCGTGTCTTTCGAGATGGTGAGCTTACACAGATACCCGTCGAAGAACTAGTCATAGGAGATGTTGTCTATTTGGAATCAGGAGATAACGTTCCGGCCGACTGTGTGGTTATGACAGAAAGTTATTTGAAGGTTGACGAAAGTATTCTGACAGGCGAATCTATCCCTGTTCAAAAACATAGCGGAGAAGGCTTTATAATAGGAAAACCACTGGCTGAACAGCATACTGTCCTTTTTCGAGATACAAAAATACTTGAGGGAAACTGTAAAGCAAGCGTATTTGCTATAGGTGGAGAAACGCAAGTTGGAAAAATTGCACTTCTTTTGCAAGATCCAAAGCAAAAAGATACACCGCTACAAAATGAGCTGACTCGTATCGGTAGACAGCTGACAGTACTCATCGGTGCTATTGCGATTGTTATTTTTGTGTTGTTATTTATTAGGGGGGTTCCTGTCACCGATGCACTACTGACCGCTGTGTCTTTAGCTGTTGCTGCAATACCCGAAGGCATGCCTGCTGTAGTAACGGTGGTTTTATCTATGGGAGTACTTGCGTTGGCAAAAAAAAATACGGTAGTTCGCAAAATGAAAGCTGTAGAAACGCTAGGTGCCGTGACATATTTACTTACTGATAAAACGGGCACGCTGACGACGAATACCATTTCTGTTACTCGTCTGTATACAAAGCACGGGAATTTTACTATTAAGGGTGATGGATATAATACAGAAGGAGAAACTTTCTATAATGGAGAATCAACAAAAACATCCGATTTAAACAAAGTGTTGCCACTTTTTGAAGTTTGTGCTGTGTGTAATAGCGCAGCACTAGAACCAACACGTGTTATAGGAGATACGACAGAGGGAGCATTGTTAGTTATGATTGAGCGGTTTGGCTTCAATTATCGCGATATTCGATCAAGTTATACCGTACTTCGTGAAGTCCCTTTTTCGTCAAAGACAAAACGGATGGTAATGGTAGTAGAAGAAAAATTAAGTAAAAAGAAGTTCATTTTTATGAAAGGTTCACCAGAAACTATAGCTGAATCGCTCGATGGAAAGACAGCGAATGCGCTCCTTGAGATTGCAAGTATGTGGGCAAAGGAGGGCCAACGAGTATTAGCGATGAGTCGTATGGAATTAGATGAAGAGAAATTTATTAAACTTAAAAAAAGTGAATACATTCATATAGATCAATATACAAAAGATATGCAATTTATGGGAGTTGTTGGTCAGGAAGATACGGTCCGTCCGAATATTCACCAGACGGTTGAGCAGGCGCGAAAGGCTGGAATACATACGATAATGATAACGGGCGATCATCCATTGGCTGCGTACGCTATTGCACAAAAAACAGGTATTGCCGAGAGTGAAAAACAAGTAGTAGGTGCAAAAGAATTGCAGGCGATATCTGATGAGGCATTGGTAAGTCGGATTACTCAAAATGCATACCCGCTTCGTATCTTTGCTCGCGTTTCACCAGAAGAAAAGTTGCGTATAGTTACTCTATTAAAAAAGTATACTGGGAAAGTGGTGGCGGTTACTGGGGACGGTGTGAATGATGCGCCTGCAATTCGCAGTGCGCACGTTGGTATAGCAATGGGACACATAGGTTCTGACGTAGCAAAAGAAGTCGCTGACGTTGTCATAAAAGATGATAACTATCACACGATCATAAACGGTATTTTTCAGGGTCGCGTTATCTATGATAACTTACTCAAATTCATAAGTTTTCTCTTGTCGAGCAATTTGAGTGAAGTGCTGGTTGTGTTTATTGGTACGTTAGCAGGGCAATTATCTATACTCTTACCTGTGCAAATTTTGTTTATTAACTTAGTCACAGACAGTGCTCCAGCATTAGCATTGGGGTTTGAAAAGGGTGATGCGGATACACTGCGAGAACAGCCGAGAGATATCTCTCGTGCCATTCTGACAAAGGACAAGTGGGTAACACTTGCAAGCGAAGGCATAGCTATTGCATTGAGTACACTGACCGTTTATTTTATATTGTTACCACGTGGTGTCGACTATGCTCGTTCGGCCGCATTTCTTGTACTAGTAACGGCACAGTTACTTCATTCGCTCAATAATCGGAGTAGTAGTTTGAGTATATTTTCCCGTCATTTGCAAGTGAACACGATTTTGTATATGGCGGTATTTGTATCGCTCGTAATTGCGGTTGGGGTGATACAGCTTCATGTATTTAATGGTATATTCAGAACTGTACCCATAACATCGATTGGTCACTGGATACTGATTTTGGTTATGTCGTTATTTATTGTGTTCTATGTGGAAATGCGAAAACTTCTCATGCGCATGCTACTGCCAAAACAATGAGTACTGTATAATACGCACATGAAGGTACTGGCATTTGTTGCACTAGTAATAACGCTCTTTGTTTCTTTATTTCAGATAAGTGGCGCTAATCTTTCCAATAATGTACTGGCTGTTGCTGTAATGATTTTACTTTTGGTGTTATTCGCAGATTTAAAAGAATATAACTTTTGGGGTTTATGGGGAAAGAAAAGAGAGGAACCAATAAAGAAAATTGAAGAAGGGGAAGTCATACTTTCAAAGCAAAAACCGTCTCGGTATAAACTAACAAAGGCAGAAAAAGAAGATGATCCGCAACAAATGGGAAGTGACATCGGAAATTTTCTATCTGTTTCATATGAAATAGAGCGTCTTTTACGGATCATAGCCAGATCTATAAGCACGTCTGGGAAAGATGTAGCGTTTACTCCGGACGCATCATTAAAAACACTTGTGGATAGTGGATTTCTATCAAACAGTGCTGTTGAAGCAATTGAATTAATAAGAGACGTTAGAATTGGTTATTTGCAGTCAAACTTAGAAGTAAACTCTACCTACGTATTATATTTACGACAAGTCCTTGAAGTTGCCACCGATGTTCATCAGCAACTAAAACGATGGATAGAAGATCCAAAAAAATAGATAATTCCTTTCACGGCGATGTAGGTTCTGAATATTGATCAATTCAAATCAATCCGATTAGCGTTATTAAAAAAAATGATTGAATATAATTCATCAATATTCATTCCTAAAAAAGCGACTCTAGTGTCGGGATGGCCGGACTTGAACCGGCGGCCTCTACGTCCCGAACGTAGCGCTCTAGCCATCTGAGCTACATCCCGATTACAGACTATTGTATCACGACTATGTTATGGTTGGGATATTCATTCATTTTCGGTATAATCGCTTCATGTCATTATTGCGCTACCTATTTTTTTTTGTGCTGTTGCTGTTTTTTATCCCAAAAACAGTATTTGCCGTTGTAGATCCTGTAAGTTTTCCAAACAATAAATTTGGAATTCATATTGCTGTGGCAGACGAACAAGATTTGAAAGATGCAGCAGCCTTAGTAAATGCTAATGGGGGCGATTGGGGCTATGTTACGCTTGTCATACAAGAAAACGATAGAGATATCGGTAAGTGGCAAGACATATTTAACACGATGCGCAAGTTACACCTCATACCTATTGTGCGCATTGCTTCTCAGCAGCAAGGCTCTGTATGGAAACGACCATCTGCAGATGACGCACAAGGGTGGGCTGATTTTTTGGATTCCCTCAACTGGGTCGTTGAAAATAGGTACGTCGTATTGTATAACGAACCAAATCACGCACAAGAATGGGGAGGAGAAGTACTACCCGAAGATTATGCACATGTTGCGTACACGTTTGCAGAAACGCTAAAAGAGAAGGACTCATATTTTTATGTGATGCTTGCGGGTATGGATGAAGCAGCCCCTTCTAGTGGACCAAACTATGAAGATGCCGGTATATTTTTATCACGCGTTCTTGCAACCAAAGATTCATCTAGCTGGAGTAAAGTGCTCGATGGTATTTCTGCACACGCATACCCGAACCCTGGTTTTATTGGTAGCCCGGACGGTTGGGGAAAAGCGAGTGTTCGCGGTTACCAGTGGCTACAAGATGTATTCAGCCAACAGGGTGTTACTAAAAAAATGCCGGTGTTTATAACAGAAACGGGGTGGGATCAGTCGAAAGTTGGTGAAGATTTAGCAGCTCAGTATCTTACACAGGCATACCAAAATATATGGTTGCCCGACGAAAATGTCGTTGCCGTAACGCCATTTGTATTAAATTATCAATCAGACCCATTCTTGGGTTTTTCATGGAAGAAACAAGAAACAGATTCTTTTTACTCTATTTATTCTGAAGTACAAAAAATAAAAAAACTAAAAGGAGCGCCAAAGCAAAAAGAAAAAATAGAAATTTTATCTTCACTCCCCACTACCTTTACGGCAGATTCAAAAATAGGGTTTGCGTTGCGCATAAAGAACAGAGGTCAAAGCATAGTAGATGCATTCGATGGCTATAAAATAGCAGTTTCACAGAATAACGAGGGTTTCGAGGAAGTATTCTCACCCATAGTTTCACTAGAGCCTGGTGAAGAAACAAATATATCAGTCTTTATAAAAACCCCAAAGACAACTGGATATTCAAAATCACGCATTATATTGAAAAAAAATGATGAGCATGTTTCTGTGATTGGATCTTGGAATAGAAGAATAGTTCCGAAGATAAATATGGTAGTTTTTGTGAAACTGCTTCTTGGATTTACGCATGAAGTAGGCGGGTACGAGGTACAGGTCTATGACCAGCGAGAGCATGTAGTCTTTAAGCGTACCGATATGCATGCGGTAAATGGCAAAATAGCTCTCAAAGATATTCCAAACGTCATAGTAGGGGAGCGCTATAGAGTTGTTGTTTTGCGTCCCTATTACTTACCGCGGCAAACATTTGTGCAGCTCAAAGAAACAGGCAATGAGGTACGAGTTAAGCCAATGTTACCACTCGATTGGAACAGAGACGGCAAATGGAGCTGGGGTGATTTTGTATGGTTTATTAAATAAAGTATGTTCTATAGGTTGTGGTAGAATAGCGATTGATGGATTTTGAAGATATTAATGAAGCGACGTTCCGACATCTTAGTAATGATGAAAAAAGAGGCATTATTATTAGGCAAAGTGCAGGGTCTTATTTAAGTGATATTGGAATAATTACTCCGCACATATCTCATATCCGTGATGAATTTGATTCACAAGTAATAACATCTGAACATCCGGTATTTGTTATGGAGCGTATAGGTAACTCATTGGCTTTTAATACAAAGTTTATCGGAGGCCTGCCAGGGGTTGATAGTGCTACAAACTATCCATTAGTAAATCAAGCTCACCGATCAGCAAGAAATGCTTTATTACCACTGCTATATTCTAATGGAAGATGTGGAGCGATAACTGCATTTTTCCCTCATGAATATGGCAATAGGTCTGTTGGTATAGTTTATGGAGAGACACGCAGTAAATCTGATTATACAGCAAGCCGTTTAAAAGCAAGGCTTTTAGGCATAGATCTTGGTCGAGAAGAAATAGGATCTATGTTCGTACTTATGACAAAGGAGTACGTAGTAATAGTTGGTGGCGGTATGCACTTGCAACTAACCAGGAGTGACATTGCTGGCTATGACGAAGCAATATCGAACGCTGACTTTAAGGAATTTTTAGATCGCAAATATATGAAAATACCATCAGCGGTACAACTTGCAGAAGGTATTGAAAGATATATCCCAATACTTTAAATTGGAATTTGCTATAGGGCGTGGT
>Ga0210057_1000955_pt1 | contig 45806 bp, 40 predicted proteins | sample CryGeyCG2114_010_2_FD_183968 | JGI IMG/M metagenome (GOLD analysis project Ga0210057, IMG submission 183968) | Groundwater microbial communities from aquifer - Crystal Geyser CG10_big_fil_rev_8/21/14_0.10 (SPAdes) (version 2) | ecosystem: Environmental > Aquatic > Deep subsurface > Groundwater ...
TTTTTGGTATATTTTAACGATTCATTTTATTATTCCCCACCTTTCGGGCAAACCTTATGGTCACATTGGTGCTTATCATGCTTTGGGAGCCAATGCAACGGAAATTATCAAAACGATTATTACAAGGCCGCTTTATACAATTGATATTATGTTGACACCTGGAAGTAAAATTCAATCTGCCCTGGCGCTTTTTGGCTCCGGCGGTTTCTTGATTCTACTTGCGCCGAACAATTTGATTTTAGCGATTCCAATGATCGGCGAAAAATATCTGACGACGGACCGAGAAAGCAATTGGGCAATGTGGTGGCATTATTCAGCGACTATTGCTGTACCGATTTATATAGGCGCGATTTTTGGTATAAAAAATTTGATTGGCTGGATTAAGAATAAGAAAATAAATCTCCCTGTAATTACCTCGATTTTTGTTCTACTGATGACGACTTTTACTGCTTTTAGCTATTACGACCATCCGCCGTTTCCGGCGCCTCTCGCCAAAATTTTTACCCGAAAATTTTGGCATAGGGATGAACATTTATCTAAAATTCAAGACGTCATTTCTAAAATTGATCAAAAGGCTTCGGTAGCGACTACGAACTCATTCTTGCCACATATGAGCCATCGCAAAGAAATTTATTTTATTAACAGCAGGTCGATTCCGCCAGCGGATTATGTTGTGCTTGATGTGAATATTGGTCACTGGCCGATCGAAAACGAAGATGTAGTTTATTTGGTACAAAAATTGCAGTCCGACCCGCAATATCAATCGATCCATGATGACCAAGGATTTTATGTCTTTAAAAAGAAAGAGCTATAAAGAAATTCTATTTTGGGTCCTGCTCGTGGCGATTGCCTTTTCTTTTGTTTGGCGGCTTAGTTTAGTCACGCAACCCGGTCATAAAGGCGATTTCTCAACGTCGCTTTTCTGGCTCCAAAAACTGGAGAACCCACTGACGGAGTTTTATAAAACGACCGGTTCAAATTACGGTCCGCTCTACTGTTTATTTCTCTCTCCGCAAAAATTCCCAATTGATTTTCTGATAAATCGAGGGGTGGATACAACGACGGCTCAATGGATGGTTTTTCATATTATCCTGATTATTTTTGATTTGTTAATAGTTCTTGGGATATATTTTCTTATCAAAAGATATACCAAGCACGACTTGACAGCACTTACCGCTGCTGCGCTTTATGCTCTTAATCCGATTTTTTATTATGCCGCCGGCCAGTGGGGCCAAGCTGACAACACGGTGTTTTTAAGTTTTTTAATTGTTTTTTGGTTGCTGTTGAATGAAAAATACATTTATGTTTTTCCTGTTTTGGCCTTGAGTATTCTTTTTAAACCGACTGGAATCGTTTTAATTCCATTTATCTTTTTGATTATGGTTTTTGAGAAAAAATATTTGTCGATAGTATTCGGCACAATTATCTCCCTGTTAATGATTTTTTTGTTCAGCTTGCCGTTTTTTGGTTTGCATATCGGGGAAATGGTCAACTATTATGCGGAAACTTTACTGAGAAATAATATTACTCCTCAACTTGCGGTCGGGGCGAAAAGTTTATGGTTTTTATTTGGCGAAAGACGTCCTGATTCAATGAATTTTTTAGGTCTTTCGGCAAAGAACATTGGTTTTATTCTCCTCGCGATAGTGAGTTTGTTGGCCGCATGGTTATCTCGCAAAAATGCGAATCGCTTCTTGGGCCTTTCACTGGGATTTTTTGTGGTTTTGTTTGGCTTTTATTTTCTGCCAACGAGATCTCATGAACGTTATCAACTTTTTTCTTTCTTGCCTTTAATCTTTCTGATTATCGAGAACAGAACAAGGATCTGGGCAAGTATTTTATATTTTCTCTCAACAATTACCTTTGCTCTAGTAATTCTGGGTATTTATACCAATAGTCCTGTCTTTCAAAAAGTCGCTTTACAAGGAAATGCTATTTCGATAGCCAATTTGCTTATTTTCCTTGCTGGACTAGTTTTGCTTTGGTATTATAGCGCCGATGAAAGAAGAAGCTAAAACCGTGAGTTTATCGATGTTTTTCCCCGCTTACAACGAGGAAAAAAATATCAAGGGGCTTTTAGATGAGGCGTTAAAAGTTTTGCCAAAATTGGTTCGAGATTTTGAAATAATCGTTATTAACGACGGCTCTCGAGATAATACGGCCGATATTGTCAAGTCTTACTTGAAGCAAGATTCGCGCATAAGATTGGTTAATCATCATGTGAATAGGGGTTATGGAGCGGCAGTTTGGTCTGGATTTAAGGCAGCTAAAGGAAATATTATTTCCTTTAGTGATTCGGATAGGCAGTTCAGATTATCAGAGCTGAAGCAGTTTCTTCCTAAACTTAAGAAATATGACGTGGTGGTGGGCTATAGGAATCCCCGTCGAGATCCATTTGTGCGTAAATTGAATGCTCAAGGCTGGAAATTACTCCAGTTTTTGTTTTTCGGTCTGAGAATTAAGGATGTTGATTGTGCCTTTAAAGTGTTTAGACGAGAAGCGTTGCAGGGTATCAAAGTAAAATCTCGCGGCGCAATGTTGTCAGCAGAGCTTTTAATTGAACTTAAGCGTAAGGGCTGCACAATTTACCAACAGCCGGTAACACATTATCCACGTAAGGCCGGTTCTTCTACGGGCGCAAAATTATCAGTGATCACGCGGGCTTTTAGTGAGTTTTGGCGTGTCTATTTGTCAAGACGTGATTTAGTGCGGTCTCGTAGCCTTATAATCTATTCTCTCGCAATTATTTTGCTTTTTCTTTCGAGATTGTTTTTCCTTAGTCATTCATTTGACTTTTTTGATTCCACTCAATATGGCTGGCGGGCTACTCTTGGCAGTTATCTTGAAGTAATGACTAGTGGACATCCGCCATTCCATCCCCTTTACAATCTTGCGGCAGCGTTTTTTTACAGAATCCATATTACCCAAAATCCGGTTATAGCGACCAGTTTACCCTCAGCATTTTTTGGATCTTTAAGCGTTATCTTTGTTTTTTTATTGCTTAAAAAACTTTTTGATAATCGTGTCGCTTGGCTAGCAAGCATTCTTTATGCTCTCTCTAGTTTTGTTTGGATTTCGCAGATTACAGTCTTGGTCGATGCGACTGAACATTTATTTTACTTCGCGTCTCTCTATTTGCTCTCTTGCGCTTTTGATAACAATAGCGATCTTAAAAATTATCTTCTTTCACTTGCAGCCGGTCTTTCTTTTGGTTTGGCCGGGTTTGCTCACACGCAAGTGGCGCTTTGGTCACCCGGGATTTTAGCAGTTATCGTTATTGCTAATCAGAATTGGGACCGAGAAAATCTCAAAAAAATTCTGTTGAAATTATTGCTTTTTGCAGTTAGTGCAGGATTCTTCATTTTAGCCTATTTGCCTCTTTTGATTTATGCCTCAGCTCATCGTACCGATATTACGCTGAATATTAACTCATACCGTTCAGCTTTGAAATATCTCCTTCTTGGCAATATTGGTGATCATACGACTTTTATCAAGAACAACTATATACGCTATATTTTCACGCTCGGGACAGTTTTAGGCTCAATTATCGCATTTTGCGGATTTATTAAATTAGTCAAGAACGACTGGAAAAAAGCGATTGCTATTTTAATTTGGTTTTTGCCTTCATCTATAGTTGCCTCAACATATATTTACGAGAATCTTTATGGACGGGCATTAATTATTGGACTTGTACCTTTTTTTGCTCTTACGGCCTATTTTATTCTTGGCCTAAAATTTAAATGTAAAATTTTACTTGGAAGCCTAATAGTTGTCCAAGTTTGTGCCATTTCCATTCCGGCAGTTGTAAGGTATAAAGATTTGCCAGCAGCAAATGAATCCTTGGCGCAAATCCAAAAAGACTCATCGCCCGACGGTGTTTTTATCAGCTCGAATGTGACCAGAACTTGGTCCAGTTATCAAGGTAAATTTGTCAATTTCGGCGATGTTGGTGTCGGTGCGGCAGCGGCGGAACAAGCAGTCAATCAGGCGCTCGATGCCGGTAAAGTAGCTTTTGTTTCTTCTGATGCTATTTCCCTGCCTTTTAGGCGCTATGACGGAATTTATTGGGATCTGCGTTCCGTAAACGTCGGCAATTCTACCGGCCATGGTACAATGCTCTCAAATTTATTTAGTAAAAAGAATTTCACTCTTATTCAGTCATCAAATAATTTCGAGCAATTTGTCTATTCACTGAACAATGAAGGAGAGGATTTGGAGAAGACTTTTTCTTTAGCACGCAATTCAAAAGTAATTATCGGGCGGATTGTGGATCAAGGCAGAGATGTGCCATCTGTCGACATCAATAGCTTCACGCCGACTATTTGTGCAGTACAAGAAGAGGATATTACCCGCCGCGATGGGTTATTCTGTTTAGAAAGATTGATTTTAAAGAAGAAGCGGCCTGAAAATTGGACTTTTTCAGATGCTGATGGCTGGTTTGCTTTACCGACTAAATCTAATAATCCTCGAATTACTCTCGGGCTTCTGGCGGCGGATTTGAAGTCTACCGATCCGAAGTTGAAATTCGTTGAAGAAAAAAGTATTGATTTGGTAGGTGCAGAATATCTTGGCACTCTTGATCAAAGTGATTTGGAGCAATTGGCTAAAAATCAGAAAAAATCGTTTTATGGAATCTCGAAATTTGAAAATGGCAAAGTCAGTTTTGATGTCTATACATTTGATTTATCCTTGCTACTAACTGATAAGATCGAAGCAGAGAATCTCTCCGGTGAAGTTGGTAAGATTGAAAAGGATAAATTAGCAAGCGGTGGCTATGTGAAATCGACAACAAACGCAGTCGGTTATTTGACAAGCGGGCCATATATCGATCTATCCCCAGGCCGTTACAAATTGATTTATCAAGTTAGCAAGTATGCCAACACTAGCAACGAGATTATTTTTGATGCAGTTGCGGATGAGGGAAAAACAAAATTAGCAGAACAAACAATTGACGGGCAAACGCTTACGAATCGATTTGAACCGGTTGAGTTAACTTTTGATTTGCAAAGCCCGGTACGCTCAGTAGAATTCAGAGTTAAAGTCTCGTCGAAATCCAAAATAAAAATTGATTATATCAGATTACTCGTAGGAGATTAGTTCGGATGTTCTTTAATAAAATCACGGTAGGCGTCAAAAACGGGCTTAGTTCCAATATTATTTCCATCTACTTCAACTAACCCCCAATGCCCATCTCTTGGAGAATGTGCCTCGATAACGGGATCATCAGCTAAGTTGAAAAAGAAGTAACCCGAAAAATAGTTAGTTTTTCTAAGGTTTGTTAAAAATGTCTTTAGCCAATCAGCTTGGCGGGATTCACCCTCGCGGATCGACAAGGATCCGTCAAAATAATTTCCATGATCACTATTTGATTCGACAATCCAGAGTTTCTTGTGAAACTGGGATAATTTTTCCGCTAAATTAAAATGGTCGCCATTGTTGTATTCTCTGCTGGTGACATCATCACCATCTGGGCTATACCAACTCCAACCGATAATATCGAAGTCCGCCCCGTCGGTAATCAATTGACCAAAAATATCATACAAGATCCAGTGTCCAGAGAGTACTATCTTGGCTGATGGATCCGCCTCGCGGATTCCGCGGGACATTCCCTTAATCCAACCAAGAGTGGCTTCATAACGCTCCTGCGAATATTCGATACCGTTTTCCCCCGGGAATGTTGGACCATTGTAATCAGGTGGCTTGATAATTGTTCCACTAATCTCATTGGCAATTTGATAATATTTAATTTTGCCTTTGTATCTTGTTGCTGCTTCTTTGGCGATACGATGACCTTCCTTTTCATAATCGACTTTACCGATTGTCGAGGGAATATCCGGATCAATCACCAACAGGATATTAAAATTGTTTTCGGAGAGTTTGCTCAAGTAATTATCGTTTGCCGGTTGAGTGATAGTTTGAGAATAAGGATTTTCGGTTTTAGTTGTCTCAAGGTTAACTCTCACAAAATTAACTCCGAGCTGTTTGAGTAATTTAATCTGTTTTTCAACGTTGGCAGGGTTATAACCTTCATTTGGTTTATTATTGAAATAATAGACGCCTGCATGGACTCCCCAAGCAAAATCTTTGTCTGAATTAAATAGTTGGGGAGAGTTTTGAGTTTGATTTGAATGGCTCTTATCGCTCTTTAAATAAACTCCGGCGTAAACTCCGGCGAAGAGAGCTATAGCTAAAAAAACAAGAAAAATTGCAATCTTTTTCATAAAGCCATTATACAGTTTTCAATCTATAGTTTTCAATCATTTTTTGTGGTTTTCAGATAAAGATCATTTGAAAATCCTGTTATTGAAAATTCAAAATTGATAATTAGAAATTTGCTCGATACTAAAATATGTTTACAACCTTATTCTCAAGATGTATCTTATGTTTATGAAAACATTAATTGTCATTCCTACCTACAACGAAAAAGAAAATATTGCGCGTCTCGTTGAAGCAATTAAAAAAGAGAAAGTTCCAGCTGACATTTTAGTAGTGGATGATAATTCTCCCGATGGCACAGGCAAAATCGTTGATGCGCTCTTAAAAGGGGATAAATCAATCCACGTGATGCACAGAAAAGAAAAAGCGGGACTTGGCAAAGCTTATGTTGCCGGTTTTAAATGGGGGTTGGAACAAAAATATAACAAACTAATTTCGATGGATGCTGATTTTTCACACCCTGTCGAAGCGTTAAAAGATTTAGTAAAACTTTGTAATCCGAAAACTGTTGTAATTGGTTCGCGATATGTTTTAGGCGGAAAAATTGTTGGCTGGAATACGAGAAGATATATAAACAGCTCGGGCGCAAATTATGTGACAAGAGCACTTCTTCAGATTAAGGCGAAAGATGCAACAGCCGGCTTTAAGTGTTACCCGGAGGAATTTTTACGAAAAATTAATCTTGATAATATTCACTCAGCTGGCTATGCCTTTCAGGTAGAAATGCTTTTACTTGCTCAAGATAACGGATTTAAGCTCATTGAGACGCCGATTACTTTTGTCGATAGGCGCTCTGGCGAATCGAAAATTCAAGGTGAACTTGCCAAATCAGCTAAAGTTGTTTTTAGATTGGCAGCCCAGAAAAAGACATATCGTCAATTTATCAAATTTGCTATTGTCGGCGCAATCAATAGCGGAGTTGATTGGGGAATATTTTATCCTCTTAAAATATTTTTGCCCAATATTTTTACCGGGCTAAGCCTACAAGCGATCAAACAAATCTCCAAAGCCATTTCCTTTACTATCTCAGCACTCTCGAGCTATATAATGAACAGAAAATGGACCTTTCGCTCGCAAAGTAAGCGTGTTCATATTGAGGGGCTTAAATTTATGATTGTTGCCACTGGCGGGCTAATTATTAACTCAATAACTTTCTATCTTGTTACTTCTCAACTTGGCTGGCGCGATATTTTTGCTCTTATTGCCGCTACGGCCGCTGCAACTTTGTGGAATTTTGTTTTAAATAAACTTTGGACCTTTAAAGGTTTATAATAGAAATAAAGTTTCCATATAAATTTCGATAAAATTTCGATGTGTCACCCTCAAAATTTTTTTGCTAAAAATCTTACCCTTATTATCCTTTTAGCTATTGCGACTCTGTCAAGATTAGCTTGGCTTGGGATGCGCCCCTTTGATGGGGATGAGGGAATTGTTATCAAAATTGCCTCTGCCGGCAATTTTCGAGAACTCCTCGCCGGAATAGCACGCGACGTTCAGCCGCCACTTACCCATATAATTGAATTTTTGAACTTAAAAATATTTTCTCTTACTGAATTTTACTCGCGTCTGCCTTTTGCAATTTTATCAATTGCTACAATCGTTCTTACTTTTGTTCTCGCAGGAAAAATTGAAAAACGCCGTCTTCCGGTTTTGGTTGCACTTGCCTGCATTTTTTCAGCGACACTCGCTTATTTTGCCCAGGAGATTAGACCATACGCACTTCTAACTTTTCTCTTTTACCTGCAACTTTTCGCTTTTGATAAGTTTCTGAGCCAAAAAAGTGTGTGGTCACTTGTGGGATTTATATTTGCCTCGTTTGCGCTTTTGCTTACGCAATATATTGCTTTTATTATCCTGTTTGGCGAACTACTCTATATTATTTATGCCAAGAAATTCAACTGGAGATCGCTTATTGCAGTTTTTGCCATAGTTGTACTTTTTGTTTTAAGTTGGGGACAAACTTTTTTGGATCAAATCCAAGGCCGTTTCATGGAACAATCCCAAGCGCTAAATCTCAAAGAAAATATTACGGGTGTTATAAACGCATTTTATCGATTTTCAGCGGGACGAGTTTTCCTTGACCTTAGCCCCTCAATTTCCAAAAACATTGAATTTTTAAAATCAAATCCGCTGTTGTTTATATTCTTTATCATAGGGTTTGTCATTCCGTTTGCACTCTTTATCTGGGGAACCAAAATATTGTATAAGAAAAATAAGAAAATATTTATTTTTGGACTTTTCCTTTTAGTGCCAATTATACTTGCGGCTTTTGTTTCATCTGAAATCGGTCCGCGCGCTTCAAGATATTTAAGTTTTCTCTCCCCGATTTATTACGGTGTGATATTTTTGCCGATTACATTTAAGCCGAAAAATAAATTGGCTTTGTCGCTCACGATTATTTTTGCGATTGTGATGATTTCGGGATTTATCCGAGGATATTTTGAAAGAACACGTCCGGGAGCGGACGTGATTGCCAAAAAGATTTCACAAGATGCTCGCCCTCAGGATGTCGTTATTGTCAGAGGTGGATTTGGCGGAGGAGAAAGTTTTATTTTAGATTATTATTTGGATGAATTACTTAACATGCCACCAAAAATTTACGATATTTACGGTGACTATAAGGTCGGGAATTTAGCCGAGATTAAATCACGCAAGCCGGAAAGTATAATTCGCGAATCAAAAACAGCGGACAATAAAGTGTATTATTATGATTTAACTTATAGTTTTGACGAGAAGAAACTAAGCGGTCTACTTTACTCTAAAGAGAATTTAGGTAAAGATAAAGAAGATAAAGACCTAATTTTATATGTTTATGTCAAAGATCTTAATTGATGGAAGATTTCTCAACTTGGAAAATGCAGGGTTGGGACGCTATAGCGCCAATCTTCTTAAGAAAATATTTTCCCTAAAAACGGGCTACGAATTTATACTTTTAGCGAGAAAGGGAGACGTTTTTGATGGTGAACTCAAGGCAACCATGTCGCAAAGCCAAGACAAGATAGGGATTTTACGTGCAGACATAGAACACTATTCGATCCAAGAGCAATTATTTTTATCAAAAAAAATTGCGAAATTCAAACCTGACCTGGTTCATTTTCTGCACTTCAATCATCCGCTTAATTACAAAGGCAAATTTATTGTCACTATTCACGATCTGACGCTCTCGCGTTATGCCGGAACGCAAAATTTTATTGAGCGCTTTGCCTATCAAAAAGTGATGAAAAGCGCAATAAAAAAATCCGTGGCAATATGCACTGTCTCCAATTTTGTTAAAAGTCAAATCGCCAAAGAATATGATGTGTCACCTCGAAAAATATTTGTTACTTATAACGGTGTTGACGAAAAATTCCGCCTCATTACTAATTCGAGAAAACTTACTGAAGTTGAAAAAGAATATCATCTCAAAAGCCCTTTTATCCTTTCAGTGGGTCAATGGAGAACGCATAAAAATTTAGCGAGATTAGTCAGGGCTTTTTCACGCCTTGTAAAAAATGAAAAATTTCGCGATCTGAATCTCGTCTTTGTCGGTAAAGCGGAGGCAAGAGATTCGCAGTTTATGGAACTTGTAACAAAACTTGGCTTGGAGAAGAAAGTAATTTATACCGGCTTTGTAGAAGACGCGCAGCTTGCCGCTGTTTATAATTTAGCTGAATTATTTGTGTTCCCATCACTTTCCGAAGGGTTTGGCCTGCCGGGAATCGAAGCGCAAGCGTGTGGAGTCCCTGTTATCTCGAGCAATTCAACTAGTTTGCCCGAAGTCCTCGCGGATGGCGCAATTTATTTTAATCCGGAATCTGAGCAAGAAATTGTGAATTCTATAGAAAGAGCACTGGAAGATAAACATCTTCGCGAGCAAATTAGAGCAGCCGGAATACAAAATGCGAAGAAATATACTTGGGAAAATTGCGCTAGGAGCACGCTTGATATATATGAAAAAATGTTGTATAAAGAGCAAAATTAGTTGTTTGTCAACTAACCTTAATTTTTTATTATAATGACTCTTATAATTCAAGAAAAACCATTAGAAGTACTTGTCGAAAAAATTCAAGAAAAAAAAGTTTTTTTAATATTACCAACAGGGCAAAGACTGACACTGGCCAAAAAATATTTTCCTGCAAACATTAAGTCGAGAGATGTTTTTCTAGTTGATTTTGTGAGGAAGGAGTGTTTCGGAGCAGATCGCAGGGAAATGGCAAAACTGATTTTAAAGGAGATTTTAGAAGGTGAAAATAGCTAGAGGGAATAAATCCACACACCTAAAAAAACATGGGCGTGAGGGTAAAAAAATAAGTCGAAGTAAACAAATTGTTTCTAAGATAAAGGTTCACTCGAGGCAATTCACAAAATACGGGAGAGCATTTTTTGTAGTTTTTGGCGTTTTCGTACTTGTTTTAATTAGCGTTTTTTTGGCCTTCGCTTACGATTATGAGGGGAAAGTATTCCCAAATGTATACCTTAAGGACAAGAATTTATCTGGGTTGACAGGGAGTAAATTGTCAGATGAAATTTCCGGAGTGGGGCAAAAGTATGAAGGAGATGAGATTACAATTGCGATTAAGGATTCTGATAAAGAGAAAAAAATCAAAATAGGTGAACTCGGGTGGAAAATTGACATACAGGAGACAGCGAGAAAAGCCTATAGTGTGGGGAGAAACAAAAATAAATTTTTCGCTTTTTTCGAAAAAATTTCTTCCCTTGTTCATAAGAGAAGAATTATTCCTGTCTATATCGTTAACGAAAATGCGCTTAATGACTGGCTAAATTTGGTCCAGAACGAACTCGGTAAACCTAAACAAGAAGGTAATCTTAAGGTTACTTATAAGTCGGTTAGCGTAATTGAGCCTCAGTCAGGGGAGATGATAGATGAGAATGAAATCAGGCCGAAGGTCGCAAAAATTTTTGAGCTTAATGGTGATCCAAAGATTGTCACCGAATTGCACGAAGATAAACCTTCAATTTCTAAAGAGGATGCAGAAAGTATGATTGAAGAAACTAAAAAATTGACTCTCAACGATGTTACTTTGGATTCGCCCAGGGGCGATTATACTCTCGAAAATTCTTATATCAGAAGCTGGGTTGAACTCAAGAGGAATGCAACAGTCGAAAGGTCAATGTTGAAAAAAGAGGTAAAATACGGGCCTGTCTATGTTTCCTTCTCTCAAGACGAGATTAAAAGTTATCTCGAAAAACGTCTCGATAGTTTTAATATACCGGCGCGCGATGCGAGGCTGACCTTCTCTGAAGGTAAAGTAGGTGTTTTTCAAGAAGCAGTACAGGGAGAAATTATTGATTTGAGCAGATCGGCAGAGAGCATTATGTGGGCGCTTGAGAAGGGTGAGACTAATGTGAAGCTGTCTGACAAGGTTCAAGAACCGGCCATAAACGCACAGACAATAAGGGATATCGACAAATATGGGATCAAAGAATTGATTGGGACTGCTACCACCGATTTTTCTGGAAGTCCCTCAAATCGCATTCACAACATCAAAACTGGTACGGATTTTTTGAGTGGAGTTCTCATAAAGCCCGGTGAAGAGTTTTCAACCGTTGGTCACTTGGGATCTATTGATGGAAGCTCGGGATATTTGCCGGAACTTGTGATTAAAGAAGACAGTACAGTGCCGGAATTTGGCGGAGGTTTGTGCCAGGTCTCGACCACGCTTTTTCGCTCCGTTATGAACACCGGTCTCAAGATAACAGAGAGGCAAAATCATTCTTATAGAGTTGGCTATTATGAACCGCCAGTTGGTATGGACGCGACAATTTATTCGCCGAAACCGGATTTTAAATTTGTCAATAATACGTCGGCATATATTCTCATACAAGGCAGGGTCGAAGGAAATAAAATCATCTTTGATTTTTATGGGACAAAAGATAATCGCCAAGTCGAAATCAGTAATCCTGAAATGTATGATGTTACCCCACCTGGAGGTACAATTTATATCGACAATCCATCGATGCCTCAAGGAGAGGAAAGACAAATTGAAAGAGCGCACAATGGAGCTAAGGCCTCGTTTACTTATAGAGTCATAAAAGACGGCCAGGAAATTGTCAATCAGAAATTTGTTTCGGCATATGTGCCTTGGCCTGCCAAAATATTAAGGGGGACTGGTGAACCGGCGCCGGAGGGAAGCGAATAAAAAATTAGTAATAGTCGGGGCAATAGTCATTGTTATTGCGCTTTTGGCTATCATTTATTTATTTATTTTCTCACATATTGAAGCGAATCAACTGCGCTCCACGCAAACGCCTTCTCCTTCACCATTGGCTTCACCCGAACTTCCTTTAGATTATACAAACCTTACTCTGCCCCCTTCCGAAATGGTCGATGTAAAAGTATTGATGTATCACCATATCGGGCCGTTGCCGAGCGATGCTGATGATATAAGAAAAGGCCTCACCGTTTCGGCAGATGATTTCGAAAAACAGATGAAATATTTAAAAGAGAATGGTTATGATGTTATCACGCTTCGAGATATGTATTTGAAAATTGCCGAGGGCAAACTTTTGCCCAAAACGGCTGTTTTAACATTTGACGATGGATATGTGGATAATTATGAATATGCCCTGCCGATTTTGCAAAAATACGGTTTTCACGGTACATTTTTTATTATTACTGGCAAAGTTGATAATGCCGAATATATGAGTAAGGCGCAATTAATCGAGCTGGTTCGTGCTGATAATGAGCTTGGCAGCCACAGTGTTACTCATCCCGATCTTGTCAATTTATCCGCCTCAAAATTGGATTATGAAATAAGTGAGTCAAAAAAATATCTTGATGAGCTAGCGGCCGAGCTAGCTGGCGAGAAGACAATTTCACTTTGTTACCCGAGTGGTGAATATAATGCTCAGGTGATAGATGAAGCTAAGGCATCCGGTTATAAAATTGCCGTTACGACGCACAAAGGTGATTCTTTCTCGACAAACATGATTTTTGAAGTTCCAAGATACAGAATAAATCCCGATACTAATTTAGAAAAATTACTGGAATAATGCGAAAGGCCCCACATATCCATTTATTTGGATTCTGCGGGGCCTCGGTCAAGCGTTCAGCCCCGCTCAAGCGGGACGGGTTTGACTCAACCCTTGATCGGCTCTGATTTCTCGGCTTTCTCCCTCCTTGGGAGATCATCTGGAGTTGTAAAGATACGAATACCTGTCGAATCGGCAGTTCATTAGAATACTATTTTTTTTGTGTATTTGTAAAGAGAGATCGAACTTGTTTATCGGAAAATTTGTTCAAGCATCGAGTTTGCGCCAGGAACTCTTTTTGTTTTTGGAAAATTTTATCGCGCCGGCAATTGCAATTCCAACAGCATTATCTGTCGAAAGATTTCTATGGGGGATGAGAATTTTAGCATGGGTTATTTTTGAGATCTCGTTTGAAAGGTAATCACGGAGGTAACTATTAGCCGAAACCCCTCCGGTGAAAATTACTGTTTCGGGATTATATTTTTTAATGGCTTGATTGGTTTTTAATGCCAAAATCTGTGCCACAGTTTCTTGGAAAGAAGCGGCTAAATCGGCTTTATTAAATTTGTGCCCTTTGCCTGTCGCGGGGTCTTTGGTCAGATATAATACTGCGGTTTTAAGCCCTGAAAACGAAAAATTAAGATTACTGCTGTCTTTCATTGCAATCGGGAGATCGTAAGCATTCCCATTGCCTGATTTTGCAATCTTCTCGATTTCCGGCCCGCCGGGATAACTCAAACCGATAATTCTTGCGACTTTATCAAATGCCTCGCCGGCTGCATCATCAATCGTCTCCCCAACAGTTTGATATTGAAGATGATCTTTCATCAAGATCAAACTTGTATGTCCGCCACTGACAATTAGTGCCAGAATTGGAAAAATGCCTGATTTTGAAACCTCAAATTTTGAATTTTCAATTTCACCTTTGATTTTCGGCTTTTCACTTTTGATTTTGCCACAGAATGCGGCGTATATATGCCCTTCGAGATGGTTGATGGAAATAATCGGTTTTTTAAAATATGCCCCCAGAATTTTAGCGGTTTCTATTCCTATTAAAAGTGACCCGATTAGACCAGGCTCTTTTGTATAAGAAATGGCATCAATATTCTTGCCGAATTTTTTTATCCCGCCAATAGGTTTTGTCGCTTGTTCTATCACCGGGATTATTGATTCCAAATGCGCTCTTGATGCCAGTTCCGGATAAACCCCGCCCCATTTTTTATGAATTTGGATCTGGGAAGCGACAATATTAGATAATATTTTAAATGAATGTTCGGTTCTATCTTGGCTAAATTCTAAAACTGCCGCGGCTGTCTCATCGCAACTTGTCTCAAGAGCGAATATATGTTTTAGTTGATTGCTCATCATAACGGCTGAATTTTACGCTATTTTGTTTGAATTTTCAACAGATTTAGATTATATTTCTGGCAGTATTCTTGACAGATAGGAAGGAGTGCTTGCCAAGTGACAAGGGATCCGTCACTGGAACTATGGAGAGTTTTGCAGAAGGTTCGGAGGGTTTTCGGGAATGTTAGGGAGAGGGTATGTAATCCCCAGAAGTTTGGCGGGACAGAAGCGATCTGCAAATATGTGCAGAAACGCCACTGCGAGCTCTGGGAGCTGTGCCGGGACTGGGAATTGTACGTGAATGGGGAATGGCTACGGTTTGTGTCGCTGTCGCATGACAAGATCCAGGGCGTATTATCCTGCTCCCTATGTTTTGCAGATCTGCGCAACTCCGACTCTCTGCGGTGTTTCTCTCTGGGCGATAAGGAGGTTGAAGTCATATCTGTTAGGCCTAATGGAGGTGGCAACAACCAAAGGTTGCGGGATGGGGCCAATATCTATCTCTTTTGGTCGGAGGGAGAAATGCCGGAAGGTCTCTTGAGAATCCGCGGCAAAGAGCGTGTACAGGTTCCAGGGCCGTTCAAAACGCTCAGCGGGATTTACCGCGGGACAAGAATCCTGGAAGACGGTGCTCTGACTCATCTGATTCAGAGAGGGGCTGTTGTGTATGTTGTGCCTCATGAGATGTTCCAGAGGGGGTGGCAACATTGACAACCAGATTCCGTTCCAGCAACATTCGGGGTGTGCTCAGCGAAGCACACCCCTTCATTCTTCAGGAGAAAAATGTTAAGATTTAACCATGAAATCAATTTTGCAATCTCGAGAGTGGGCGCAATTTAAAAAATCGCAGGATTTTGAGATTTTCGATATTGATGGGATTTTTGTGCACAAAAGGTCTTTACCGATCGGAAAGAGTTTTTTGTATGTGCCGGAGGTTAACGCCGATCTCGTCAATCCGCAGATAATCGAGCAGTTTAAATCACTCACGAAGCGCGAAAAGTCGATATTTATCCGAGTTGAGTTTATTGATAAATTCAGTGAAAATGCCCATAAAGTAATCCAATCTTTCGGTTTTATTAAGGCGTTTGAGGAAGTTCAGCCGAAATGGCGCCAGATTATTAATATTAGCGGCACTGAAGAGGAAATTTTGGCTCAGATGAAACAAAAAGGTCGCTATAATATTCGTCTTGCCCAAAAAAAAGGCGTAACCATTGATGTAAATAGCGGTGCGATCGCTGAAGAAAAATTAGAAATTTTTTATAAACTCTACAGCGATACTTTAAAAAGAGAAAAAATTTCTGGTCGAAGCACGGATTATTTTGTGAAAATGATTGATGCATTCGATTTAGGAAAACGCTCAGCATCAACCCTGTCTTCGACTCCGAGGTCGCTCAGACTCGAGGAGAGCGAAGTCAAGCAAGTTGACAATTTCGCAGATTCGGATTATCTTGGCTTCTACATCGCAAATTATCAAAATGAACCTCTTGCCGCGGCCATTGTCAGTTTCTACGAGGGTGTTGCAAGCTATCTGTATGGTGGCTCGTCACGAGAATTGAAGGAAGTGATGGCGCCATACCTGATGCATTGGCGTATAATTTGTGACGCGAAGAAGAAAAATTGCAAAACTTATGATATGATCGGGCGATCTGCCCCTGGCAAATCAGGAAAATGGACAGGGGTAACGAGATTTAAAGAACAATTCGGCGGGCAAGCCGTAGAGATTTTGGGAAGTTATGATTTTGTCAGAGACTCGCTCAGGTATGGAATTTTCAAAATTGCAGAAAAATTAAGACGCAAAGGCGAATAAAAATGTCAATTTTAGATTCAATCAGAAAAAAATTTCCGGGCTTTGTCCTCTGGACGCATAAGATGCGCGGTGTGCTGGCTTATTTGATATTTGGCAGGCTGACTCAAAATCTCAAAATTATCGGTGTAACTGGCACAAATGGTAAAACAACAACCTGTTTTATGGTTACCTCGATTTTAGAGGCAGATGGTAAAAAAGTGGGGATGAGTTCAACCACCACTTTTAAAATCGGCTCGAACGTGTGGCAGAATAAGACCAACAAGACAACCCTCAGTCCTTTCCGCCTACAAAAAATGCTTGCGCGAATGGTCAAAGAAGGTTGTGAATATGCGGTTGTGGAAACCTCTTCCCATGCGATTATTCAGCATCGTAATTGGGGGTTAAAATACTATGGTCTGGCGATGACAAATATTGAGCCGGAGCATTTGGATTATCATAAAAATTTGAGCCAATATGTTGCGGCAAAAGCTCAAATCTTTGCCCGCAATCCTGCCGTTGCGGTGGTGAATTTAGATGACGAGCAAGCGGATAAATTTTTGCATTTTTCCGCCGGTAAAGTGCTAACGTATTCAACAAAGAAAATTGCCGATATAGTTGCGCGAAAGATTCTACCAGATCTCAAGGGCATGATTTTTACCCTGGTTACTCCGGAAGGCCAAACGTCAATTGCGCTTAAATTAACCGGCATTTTCAATGTTGAAAATGCGCTTTGCGCCAGCGCTCTAGCAGTGGGGATGGGTATTAAGTTATCCAAGATAAAAATGGGTCTTGAGGCAATGAATCCAGTGCCGGGGCGAATGGAGAAAGTTGATGAAGGACAGAAATTTAACGTTATTATCGATTACGCGGTTACACCAAAATCTTTCGAGAAAATTTATAGCCAAATCAAAAAAATCACTTCGGGAAAGTTGATAGCCGTCTTTGGTGCAACGGGAGATAGAGACAGGTCAAAGCGCCCTAAATTGGGTGAGGCTGCGGATAAATTGGCCGACGTGGTTATTTTAACTGACGAAGAGCCATACAGTGAAGATCCGGCTCGGATAATTGAAGAAGTGGCGGAAGGGATAAAAAATAAAAAGTTGGAAGAGAATTATTTTAAAATTATGAATCGCGAACAGGCGATTGCTAAGGCTCTATCGCTTGCGAGCGAGGGCGATTCGGTGGTTGTGACGGGAATGGGCGACCAATCATATCGAATCGTTGGGAAGCGCAAGATTCCATATAGTGAGCGCAAAGTAATAAAGATTGAACTAAATAAATTGGGTTTTAAGAAGAAGAGATAAATAATAGAATTTGACTACTTCAAATTCATACAATCTGCTACAATGGCGTCGTGGAAAAAGAAAAAACGTTTGTTTTAATTGATGGCAACGCAATCGCGCATCGGGCATATCACGCCATGCCGAGGTTCGAGCACAAAGGCAAATTAGTGAATGCCGTTTACGGATTTGTCTCGATTTTGTTCAAAATTATTTCCCAAATTACCCCTAAATATCTCGCAGTTGCTTTTGATGTAAAAGGCCCGACTTTCCGCGACAAACTTTTTGCCGATTACAAAGCCAAGCGAATCAGACCAGAGCGGGAATTTTATGATCAGATCCCCATAATTCACGAGTTTCTTGATTCAATGGAAATTCCCTATTTAGTGCAACAAGGTTTCGAGGCGGACGATATTATTGGTTCAATTTCGACTCATGTCGCCAAAGAAACCGAGAATCTGCAGGTTGTTATCGTTACCGGCGATCAGGATACACTCCAGCTGGTTAATAGCCGGATCAAAGTGTTAATGCCAGCAATGGGCGTAGTCAAAGAAACTCTTTATGATCATTCGGCTGTTATAGGCAAGTTGGGACTTAGTCCCGAGCAGGTGATTGATTATAAAGCTCTTTGTGGCGATTCTTCGGATAATATTCCGGGCGTGAAGGGAATCGGTTCAAAAACAGCAGTTAAAATCTTGCAGGATTATGGTTCGCTTGAGAATTTTTATAAGAATTTGAAAAAGGATCCTGAATCTGTCAAACTATCACCAAAGACAAGACAGATTCTGCTCGCTGGCAGAAAGGATGCTCTTTTCTCTAAAAAGCTTGCTACGATCAGGACTGATTTAAAGCTTGACTTTAAGCTCAAGGACGCAAATTTGCATGACTTTAATAGATCAGAAGTGGAAAATTTTCTTCTCAAATTTAACTTTAAATCTCTTGCTAAACGCCTTCCCGAAAGCCACCGCCACAATAAACAACAAGAAAAATTATTTTGAGAATTTATCATTGTGATATCCGAGATATGAATTATGAGATAAATTTATGATTTTATTTTTCTACGGGCCAAATGATTTTCTACTGAAGCGCAAGTTAAATGATGCAAAAGAAAAATATCGGGAAAAATCCGGCAATGATTTTAGTTTGCAGGAGCTCGATCTTAAAAACAGTTATAAATTTTCAGATATCGAGCTTGAAGTTCAAACAGTTCCTTTTCTTGCGATAATGCGTTTTGTTATTTTCCACAATATTTTTTCTCTTGCCAAAGATGACCAAGCAAAATTTGTGTCGCTTATGGCGCATGTTTCACAAACAACGGTATTGTGCTTAGTGCAAGTAGGCGAACCGGACAAAAGAACTAAGCTTTACCGTGAACTGACGGGAAACAAAAAATCAATTCAGGCACAGTATTTTGGCAAGTTAGATAAGTCCAAAAGAGAATTGTTCATTTTTGACGAAGTGGAAAGTTCTGGCGGTAAAATTGATCATGATGCTCTAGTATTTTTGGGCGAGATATTTGAAGACGACTTTTGGTCTCTGTCCAATACGCTTAAAAAATTAATTTTTACCGGAGACCACATTACCAAAGAACTGATTTTACAAGATGTGAAATATTTGCCCAGATCCGATATTTTCGCACTGACTGATTTTGTGGCACGCTCTCAAACTCTATTAGCGGTTCGCGAGGCGAGAAATTTAATTTCCGCTGGTAATCATCCTCTTATGATTTTGTCTATTTTGAATTATCAATTCAGAACTTTGTCTCTAATCAAAGAGAATCTGTCGGGTCATATTAACTCTTATGCAATTGCGCGACAGACGAAACTTTCACCGTTTCAGGTAAATAAGAATATTAATTACGCCAGGAATTTTTCCTGGCAAAGGATAAAAGATTCTTATAATAAGATTTGCATATTGGATGATGAGGCCAAGACTGGTAAAATAGAACCTGAAATAGGACTGCTGCAACTTGTGGCAGAGATTTCGGGTTTTAAATAGTTCTTAAGGAGGAGTTTGGGAACGCTAAAGGCAGTTTTTGCAAACCTCGGAATTTATAAAAGGAAATTATTATTTTTCTCTATTGTATTTATTGTCTTCTTCGGCGGGGCAAAAATAGCTCAGCTGGTTAAGGATAACTCATCATATAAGGTTGAGGCGTCTCCAGAGGGTGTGAATATGGCAACAGATACATCTGACTATTACACCATTCTTGACATAAAAAGCAACGGCAAAATTTACAATAAAGGCAGGCAAGCAGACCAGTCAATTATTCAGAGATCGGACTATGATGAGTTGCGTTTTATAGTGTTGGATCAGCCGCGGACGTATTACAGCAATGTGAATATCGAGGTGAATTTGCCCAAGCCGCTCATACGTCCTCCGGAGAACCCGATAATTATCGCTGTGCATGGTGCGGAACCGGTAAGCGCAGCTCTCGAGAAAAGCAAAATTGTTTATAAGGCGAAAAATGTCGGTTCAGTTGCAACAGTGACAGTGGTACAAAAATTTCCCAAAGGTTATTTTAATTTTCCAATTGAGAAACAAATAGGCGGCTTTGTCAATAATTTACCAGGTTTATTTTGGGTGATCTTGGGTATTACGCTTCCGACGGTTGGTATATTTGTAATCATACGAGTTGCTTTTTTAAATAATCTCTTGTTTAAGGAGAAAATGCCGAAAAAGATTTTGGACTCTCCGCCCTCAAATATTTCCCCGGCGGTGGTGAGCGTGTTAGTTGATGGCAAAGTGGGTCCGAGGACGATTGCGGCAATGCTGGCCGATCTCGCCAGGCGAGGGTTTGTCGATATATATAATCGCGGTGAAGATTTTGCGATTTATCGCAAAAGTGCCAAGACGATTGCTAATCCGCCGCTTAAGCCATATGAGCAGATACTTCTTGATAAAATTTTCTCAAAAGAGCATGGCGAGAGTAATATGCGCATTATTGAGAGACGTCTATCTGATGAACTATTTTCACGCGAAGTATCACTCGTTTATCTTGATGTTTATGCCGAAGCAAACAGTATGGGGTACTTTAACAATATGCCTCCGACTACGCATTTGCAGTATCGATTCATGGGTATTTCCATGTTTTTGTTAAGCCTTCTTGGTTTTTTCTTCTTTGTTTTAGTTTCTCCTGATCCAAAATTTGTATTGATTTTTTGGATTGCACTTATGGGTATAAGCATGGGGATGGTAAATATTGCGCCAAATCTGACGAGTTTTAGCAAGAAAGGCCGATTCGAGCGTGACAAATGGCTTGCCTTCAAGAATTTTCTTTCTTTAGATGGAGATATTCATGAAGCGGGATCTCTTTTTGTTGATTATTTTGCATATTCAATTGCTCTTGACTGTGAAGCCGACTGGGCAGCTAGATTTGTAGAAGCTACTTTCCAGAAGCCATCTTGGTATGATCTCAATACGGACGTTGCCGGAACAGATGGTTTTGCTGAAAGTTTTTTGCCAATTATCAATTATATTAGTGAAACTTTAAGTTTGGCTAATGATCCATTAGTACAGTGAAATATCCCCGCCAAATGAGATATTTCACGCTACAGTATGCTGTAGCGTCTATTGAGCGTAATATGGGTTCACAACAGGTCCCCAATTGGAGAAGGGTAAGAGAATAAATCTGACTGGACCGACAAGGTCATATTTACTCGCGAAATACCACTTTCTTGAATCGTTCGAATTTTCCCGATTGTCACCCATAAGAAAATATTGATTGGATCCTAATTTGATTTTGGATACATCTGGTTTAATTTGAACTTTGCCTTCGCCATGGAGCTTGTTTGCTTCCTCTTCTAAAGCTTCGCTCTCATAATATGCTGGCAGAAATTCTGGAGCAACGGGTTTTATGTATGGTTCAATAAGTGGTTTACCATTGATATAGACAGTGTTGTTTTTTATCTCGAGAATATCCCCCGGTATTCCTATTAATCTCTTAATATATTTTTTATGTTCAGGATCGCCTGGGAATTTTAAAACCATTGGGTCGCCACGATGGTATTTTCCGGTGAATAAACCAATTCGGCTTACCAGTACTACCTGATTATTATGAAAATTTGGTTCCATCGAGGGGCCGTTTATGACAAAAATTGTAAAAAGAAAATAGTGGATAAGTGATCCGACTATTAAAATTAAAAAAGCCCACTTGCCAAGCTCGTAAACGAGGTTACTAAAATAAATTAATTTCCTCCTTAAGACCAAATTGCCCCTCTGATTTATTTTGATTTTTTGGAAATTCTTTTTGCGAGTCTTGATTTTAATCTTGCCGCTTTATTCCTGTGGATATATCCTGTTTTTGCTGCTTTGTCGATCACGCTTTGGGCCTTATTTAAATCCGTTTGCTTGACAGTCTTTTTAACTACAGATTTTATAGCAGTTTTTTTCTTTGAGTTCCTATTTTTTCTCTTCAGCGACTGTTTGAGTGCTTTTCTTGCAGATTTTGTTATTGGCATATTTTTCCTTTCTCCAATAATTTTTATCACAAAACAGGGGTGTTGACAAGATGCAATCTTTTTTGATACTCTAATTCTTCAATGTTAATTAAATAAGTCCGTTGCTCAAAGTACATTTGCCGACGGGCCCAATAAGAATAATGGAACCAACACCAAAACAACAAGTTATTGAACAAATCAAACAGGCCAAGACTGTTCTTATTGCTATTCATGAAAACCCTGACGGGGACGCGCTTGGATCTGGATTGGCATTATCTAAAATTCTCGAAAAACTTGGCAAAAAAGTTATAATTGTTTGTTCAGACGATCCCAACTCGGTTTTTAAATTTCTCCCACGCATTTCCCGGATCAAGAAGGATATCGAAAGATCAAATGAATTCTCGATTTTAATTCCTAAGAATGATCTTGAAATTGGTAAACTGGGTTATAAAACGACAGATAGCACTTTGCAAATTGTCTTGAAGCTTAACTCGGGCAAAGTCGATCCATCACAAATTAAATTTTCCGCTTCAGGTGTTGAATTTGACTTGATTATTGTCCTTGACACTCCGAATATCGAACGGCTTGGAAAATTAAGTCAACCGACAGATTTGTTTTTCGACAATCCAATTGTTAATATTGACCACCATCCTTCAAATGAGTATTTTGGCCAAGTCAATTGGGTTGATTTTACGGCGACCTCGACAGCAGAAATGATGGTTTCATTGATTGAAGCGCTTTCCCAAGGCGAGCAGATTCTTGATCCGGACATCGCTACGCTCCTTTTGACAGGAATAATATATGACACTTCAAGTTTTCAAAATATCAATACAACTCCGAAATCTTTGACTATTGCTGCCCAGCTCGTTGCTGCCGGAGGAAGGCAGCAAGAAGTTATCAAAAATTTATACAAAACCAAGTCGCTTGCAACCCTCAAATTGTGGGGAACGGTACTGACGAATGTCAAAGAAGATAAGCAGCATCGCTTTATTTGGTCTGTGGTTTCAAGAACAGATCTTGATGAAACCGGAGCAGACGAATCGGCAATTTCCGGTGTTATTGATGAGCTACTGAAGAAAGTTACAGATCTTGATTTTGCCTTGATGCTAAGCGAGAGAAAGGGCATGCTTCACGGATCGCTTCGTGCAATTTCAAAAGGTATTGATGTTTCAAAAATAGCCGAGCTTTTCGGAGGTGGAGGACATGAAGCCGCCGCCGCTTTTCGTATTGACGGCGATTTAAAGTCGAAAGAAGATGAAATTTTAAATCGCTTAAGACAATATCAAAGCAAATCTATCGCCGTAAAGGATAGTGTGGTAAGGCCTCCCGAAACAGGCGAAGGCACACAGGTAGAGAAAACTTCAAAAGAACTGCCTTCACAGATAGAAAGTCCTAAAGAGGAAACCACAACAGTTAAATCCCGAGACGGTGAAATGGAAGAAAATTTGCCGCGGACGCAGGAAAAAAATGATGATTTTAGCGCAGAGGGAGAAATTGAACCAAAGACTAAATGGTGATGATTGTTATTGCCAACTAAGCGCTTGTATGATAAGATTTCACCAGTAGAAAGAAGAAATAATATGCCAAGAGTTAAAAAAATTCAAAGCAAATCTAAAGTTAGCCGACTGAAGAGCGCAAAAAAAATGTTAAAATCGACAGTAAAAACGGTAAGAAAAATTACCGAAAAAAAATCTGCCGCAAGATTTGCTAAAAGCGCTGTTGCAGCGAAGGTAAGTGTTAAAGCAGCAGAAAGCGCAAATAAATTAGAGAAGAAAACTATTGTGCCAAAGGGCAAGAAAACTGCCGGCAAAGACACGGGTTCTGTCGAAGTCCAGATCGAAGTTTTTTCCCAGAAAATTAAATTGCTTTCAAAGCATTTAAAGAAGCACATTCATGATTTTGATTCGAAAAGAGGTCTGCTAATTATGGTCGGCAAGAGAAGGAGACTTCTCAATTATATTAAAAAAAATGAACCGGCTAAATACGAAAAACTGATTAAAAAATTGAAGCTTAAAAAATAAAACGGGAATCTAAGGGCCAAAATAGGTAGCATGTGTTTCATGCTTCGTCTTTTGCTCCTTAGTTCTCTAGAAAGGTAAAATATGGATCCCTTAGAAAAATCGCAGAACATTGCAGGCAAAGATTTTATTCTCTCTGGCGGAAAATTAGCGAATCAGGCTGATGGTTCAATTGTTGCCACTCTCGGCGGGACAGTCGTGCTTGCAACGTGTGTCGTCGGCAAAGAACCGGCAGAACTTGATTATATGCCTCTTCAAGTTGATTACGAAGAGAGGTTTTATGCTTCGGGCAAAATCTCGGGATCAAGATTTATCAAACGCGAAGGTCGACCTTCTGAGGAGGCGGTATTGACCAGCAGATTAATTGACCGCCCGCTTAGACCGCTTTTCCCAAAGTATTTTCGCCACGAAGTTCAGATTATCACTACCGTTTTGTCTTATGATGGCGTCAACGATCCGGATATTTTGTCAATGATTGCTTCCTCCGCGGCGGTGATGGCTTCGCCTGCTCCTTTTGCCGGGCCAGTCGGCGCGGCGCGAGTGGGAATTATCGGTGGTGAATTTGTCCTTAATCCGACTAAACAAGAAATGATTGAAAGCGATTTAGATATCGTAGCGGCAGGCACAAAAGACAGAATACTTATGATTGAAGCCGGAGCGAAGGAAGTTCCTGAAGATAAAATGATTGAGGCCATCGAATTTGCCCGCTCGGGAATCGATGCCTCGATTGAGTTACAAAGGGACTTTATTAATCCAGATAGAATGTCGCCAGAAGATCATACGCTTGAGATTCAATCAGGGGTAACTGAGCAGATGGGGGATAAGATAAAAAAGATCGTTATAGAAGACGAGGCGAAGGAAAAAGAACTTCTTTACAATCAAACCAAAGAAGATATCCTGTCTGTTTTTGAAGGCAAATACAAAAAAGCGGATCTTGAAGAAGTGTTTGATAAATTGATTTATAAGCAAATGCGCAAGATAATTATGGATGATAAGAAACGCCCTGACGGGAGAGCTATTGACGAGATAAGATCTCTTAGTGTTGAGGTGGATGTTTTGCCTCAGGCACACGGATCGGGTCTTTTCTCAAGAGGAGAATCACAATCGCTGACCATTGCCACTCTTGGTGCTCCTGGCAAGGAGCAATTTATTGACACGATGGAAATGGAAGGAACCAAGAAATTTATGCACCATTATAATTTCCCGCCTTTTTCGACAGGAGATATTAAAAGAGTCGGATCGGCGTCAAGGCGCGAGATTGGACACGGCGCATTGGCGGAAAGAGCACTTTTGCCGATGATTCCGCCGAAGGAAGAATTTCCTTATACTATTCGATTGGTCAGCGAAATTCTTTCATCAAACGGCTCTACCTCGATGGCCGCTACATGTGGTTCGACATTGGCATTAATGAGTGCTGGCGTACCGATTAAAAAACCTGTTGCCGGAATTGCGATGGGGTTAGTGACAAGACCCAAAACAGATGATAAAGATAGGCACCAAGACGATAAATATGATTACGAGATATTGACTGATCTTCAGGGAGTTGAAGATTTTGGCGGAGATATGGATTTCAAGATCGCCGGTACCCGTGACGGCATTACGGCTATTCAACTTGATGTAAAAAATGACGGCCTTTCATTAGAGATGATAAAAGAAACTTTTACTCAGGCGAAAATAGGCCGAGATTTTATTATGGAAAAAATGCTGGAAGTTATTCCAGAGCCTCGTTCTGAGCTTTCCGCGTTTGCACCCAGAGTAACAACGATGAAAATTGATCCTGAGAAAATTGGTGAAGTTATCGGTCCGGGAGGAAAAAATATTAATGCTGTTATCGAAGCCGCCGGAGGAAAAGACAAGGTTGCGGTTGATATCGAAGATGATGGTACAATTATGGTTTCGTCAAATGATGCTCAAGCAGCTAAAGTCGCAATTGAGATGCTCGAAGGGCAGACGAAAGATGTTGAGGTCGGTGAAGTATATTCCGGGAAAGTCATCAGTATTCAGAAGGACAGAATCAGCGGGAAAGAAATCGGTGCAATTGTTGAGGTATTACCGGGAAAAACCGGAATGGTTCATATTTCACAAGTTGCGCCGGAAAGAATCGATAAAGTCTCCGATAAATTGAAAGTTGGCGATGTAGTTAAAGTCAAGGTTCTCGATGTTGACCCGGTGCGAAACCGTATTGCTCTTTCTATCAAGCAAAACGGGGAAAACTTGCGTTAAAGCCCCAATTTTTAGTAAAACTTATTGATTTATTTTTTGATATTTTTTTTGGGGGGGGGATAATTGCAATATCTGGATCTATGACGGTAAGAACCCACATCATTCTTGACAAATAAAGACTTTTCTGTTAACATTAGTATTAGAGTAACTTAGTTCTCAAAAGGTTTTAATTGAAAAAAGAGGAAGAAATTTCAGGTCTTGGTGATGAAGTTCGCAAATGCCGAAAGTGCTCTCTTTATAAGTGGGCTAAAAATCCGGTACCTGGCGTAGGATCACTGGATGCGGAAATTATGTTTGTCGGCGAAGCACCAGGCGAAAAGGAAGATGAGAAAGGCGAACCGTTTGTCGGCGCAGCAGGAAAATTCTTAGATGAACTTTTAAGTTCGATTAATTTCAAAAGAGAAGAGGTTTTCATTGCTAATGTTGTCAAACACCGTCCGCCAGGGAATAGGGACCCAAAGCCTGAAGAAGTAGAAACCTGCTGGCCATATCTAAAAAAACAAATTGAAATAATCAAACCAAAATTAATTGTTTGTGTCGGACGCCATTCGATGGCAAGATTTTTGCCGGAGATCGGCTCAATTTCCACTAATCACGGGCATTGTTTTGTCAAAGATGGGCAGGCATATATGATCTTGTATCACCCTGCAGTAGGGCTTTATAACGGCGGTATGCGACAGACTTTAACTCAAGATTTTAAAAAATTGCCAGTGGCACTAAAAAAAATAAATGAAAGGAATAAAAAGTAAGATGGAACAAAATTCAAAAAGCCAAAACCATACTACGGCTTATCATGCATCCATGGATCATTTCAGATCTACTAACTCTTCTAACAAAAGGAAGAAAAGATTTGCCCCGCGCGATATTGCTTATTCAAAATCAATTCGACAAGGGTCAAATGGTTTTAGCAGATCGGCTCAGCCAAATCGTCAGCCGGTTGTCTTTTCTGGTAGCAGGATATTAAGACACGCTCACTTAGGAGGTTTGGAAGAAGTTGGCAAGAATATGAGCTTTTTTGAGTATGGCAACGATATTATTATTGTTGACGCTGGTTTTAGTTTTCCCGAAGAAGATATGCCGGGTATAGATTATGTTATTCCGGATGCAAATTATTTGGCCGAAAACCGCCAGCGGATTAGGGGACTTGTCCTGACGCACGGTCATATGGACCATATCGGCGCCATTCCTTATCTGATTGAGAAGATTGGTTCTCCTACAATTTATGGCACGAATCTAACAATCGGTATGCTGAAAGAGAAGTTAGACGAGTTTGGGCTTTCCGGAAAAGTTAAAACCGTTGTCGTTAATCCCGAGAAAGATATTCTGACACTTGGAGTTTTCAAAGTTGAATTTTTTCGCGTTAACCACAATATTCCTGATACGACAGGACTTGCGATCAGAACTCCGGTTGGCCTGGTGTTGCATACGGCTGATTTTAAGTTTGACTATACACCCATTAATGAACCGGTAATTGATCTTGAGAAAATTGCCCGCTATGGCGAAGAAGGTGTCCTGGCACTCTTTTGTGATTCGACCGGAGCAAATAAAACTGGTTATGCGGTAAGTGAGCGTGAAATTGAGAAAAATCTGATGCAACTTTTCCGGTCGGAAAAAGGCAGGATATTTATCGCATCATTTTCGTCTCTAATTTCTCGAATTCAAGAAATCATTGATGTAACTTATGAATCAGGCAGAAAGATGACTGTAACCGGTCGTTCAATGTTAAATACGGTGGACATTGCTAGTAAGCTTGGCTATTTGAAATTGCCGAGCGATTTAATTCTTAACCACCAGATGATTACGCGCCTTCCTGATGACAAGGTTGTGATTCTCTCAACCGGCACGCAGGGCGAGGAATCTTCGGCATTAACCCGAATGAGTCAGGGGGAGCATAAATTCTTCAAAATCAAAAAGGGCGATACGGTTATTCTTTCAAGTTCTGTTATTCCTGGAAACGAAGCGGATGTTATCGGCGTCTACGATAATCTTTTACGCGAAGGTGCGAAGGTAGTTGATTACAAACAAATGGATATCCATACTTCCGGTCATGCCCATCAAGAAGAAATAAAAACTCTTATTAATCTCACCAAACCGAAATATTTTATTCCTATTCATGGAAATAGATATTTTAGGGAAACGAACGGAACGATCGCCAAGAATATGGGAATCCCACCGGAAAATGTTCTCATCTTTGACAATGGAGAAGTGATTGAATTTGATGGCAAGACTGCGAAGAAGAATGAGAAGAGAATTCCCGTTTCTTTCGTTATGGTTGACGGCTTGGGCGTTGGAGACGTTGGAAACATTGTCCTTCGCGACAGGCAAGCAATGGCAAAAGACGGAATATTCGTTGTGATTCTTACCATCGACCACAGGAATTCGCAGATAATTACGAGTCCGGATATAATCTCGAGAGGTTTTGTCTATATGAGAGCGGCGGAAGATCTGATACACCGTTCGCGCCAAGAAGTGAAGAATATCTTCAGACATTATGTCGCGCGAAAGCCGGCCGATTTTAATTTCATCAAGTCAATTATTCGCGATGAACTTGGCAATTTCCTTTTTAAGGAAACCCAGAGACGTCCAATGGTTATTCCAGTGATAATTGAAGTGTAAAAATAGTGATAGATTTGGTATCATATTAAAGGAGGAAATTTTTGGCGAAGCGAGGCAGAAAACCTAAAGCGAGAAATATTTTTCAAGCTCTCGATCCACGCGCGACGAGGGAAATTTTTGGTGTAATTGTTGCAGCGCTTGCGATCATATTAATATTGGCCGAATTTAATGCAGCAGGGCAAGCCGGCCGATTTTTGCTATCCCAATCCGTTGTTTTCTTTGGTTGGGTTGGTTATTTGGTGCCCTTTTGGCTGGCACTTGCGTCGTATTATTTTTTCTCGGATAAAGTTTCAGATAAAGTGAAAAAAGCTTTCTATGGAACATTTGTACTTATTTTTCTCCTATCGACTTTTATTGCTCCCTTCTCGAGTTCTGGCAATGTTGTAGGAGTTAACCTATTTGATGCCCTGACAAGTATCATAGGGAAAATCGGCGGATTTATTGTGCTAATCGCTCTAATCATCATTGGCCTAATCGTTAGCTTTAATTTTTCGCTTGGCGAGCTCTTTTTACGGGTGCCAATTTCCGATAGTAGTGACCAGAATAAAAAACGTTTCGGCGCAAGTTCAATATTTACTATGGTTAGAAGAAGAATCGGTGCTTTGTCGCTGCGCCGCGCGGCACGGGCCAAGCCAAACCCGCAAATCCCGGTCTATTCGGCAGTGGATAATACTTGGGAGTTGCCGCCGATTGATCTGCTTGAATTTTCAACTAGCCGCGCCCAAGCAGGAAATATTGCCAAAAATGTTGAGATTATTAAGAAAACTCTTGCGGATTTCAGCATTCCAGTTGAGATGGGAGATGTCAATATCGGTCCGACTATCACTCAATATGAAGTTAAACCGAACGAGGGAGTAAAATTAAACACGATCGTGGCTCGAAGCGATGATTTGGCTCTGGCTCTTGCCCAGCATCCGGTTCGAATTGAAGCGCCGATTCCTGGCAAATCCGCAGTCGGAGTTGAAGTGCCGAATAAAGCGCCGGCCAGAGTAACCCTTAGGGAAATTATTGAATCGGAAAATTTTAAAAAGCGGCCGGGAAACCTCTCGCTGGGTCTGGGCTGCGATGTTTCTGGTACGGAGATAATCGTGAATCTCGCCGAGATGCCGCATTTGCTGATTGCCGGCGCGACCGGGAGCGGAAAATCGATGTGTCTAAACTCGGTTTTAATTGCACTTTTGTATCAAAATTCGCCACGAGACTTAAAGCTTCTACTGGTTGATCCGAAGCGAGTAGAATTTACTTGTTATGATGGGATTCCCCACCTTTTGGCGCCGGTGGTGGTTGATGTTGAAAAAACGATCAATCTGTTAAAATGGGCAACTTCAGAAATGGAACGGCGATTTAAAGTATTTGCTGAAATTGGGGCGAGAAACATCGAAGCATACAATAGTAGTATCAAGAGTCGTCAATCTGATGGAGGTGGTATGGCGCACGAGAAGATGCCTTATATTGTCATAATTATTGATGAGTTAGCAGACCTTATGGCGCAAGCATCAAACGAAGTCGAAGCGGCAATTGTGCGCATCGCCCAGCTTGCCAGAGCCACAGGAATTCATCTTATTGTGGCCACTCAGCGGCCGTCGGTGGATGTTATTACCGGCTTGATTAAAGCAAATATTACCTCAAGAGTTGCTTTTGCCGTTGCCTCGCAAGTTGATTCAAGGACAATCATTGACCAAGCGGGTGCTGATAAACTTTTAGGCAATGGAGATATGCTTTTTATAGGCGGTAAATTCTCAAAACCAAAACGTATTCAGGGAACTTATGTGTCTGACAAGGAGACAAATACAGTTACAAATTTCTTGAAAAGGAATGGCAAAGCGATTTATGACCCTTCAATTTTGGAATATAAAGCTTCAAGTATCTCTGGTAGAAGTTCGGGGGATTTTGGTAACGATCCGATTTATCAGGAAGCAAAGGAATTGGTTGTTCAATCCGGGACAGGATCAGCTTCCTTTTTGCAGCGACGTCTTTCGGTCGGTTACGCGCGTGCGGCGCGGCTTCTTGACATGATGGAGGAGGAAGGTATAGTTGGACCCAGCAAAGGAGCTAAACCGAGAGATATTCTTGTTGATTCAATTGAAGCTTCTGACTCAAGTGGCGAGGCCGAGAGGCATATTGAGCCGGAAGGCAACGAATTTAGGAGTAGAACTCTTAACCAGGATTCTGGCGCTCCGGACGAAGCGGGAACTGGATATAACAAATCTGATGATTCTCTTGGTCGGAAATACTAAACATGCCTGGATTCAAACGGAAGAAGATTACAGCCAAGCAGACAGTTGGCCAGCGCTTGAAACAAGCGCGTCTTAAGAAAAAAATTGCTCTCGAACAGGTTGAAGAAGCGACCAAAGTAAGACTGAAATATCTCAAGGCAATTGAGGCAGATGACTGGAAGAAATTGCCTAGTGCGGTTTATTCTTTAGGATTTGTTTGTAGATATGTGGATTTTTTGGGGGTAAAGTCTCGCAAGATTGTCGACGATTATAAGGCAGAGACGGGAATGAAGCAAAACGAAGTTTTTTCAGCCGTCAAAAAAAAGAAAGATCCTTTCGGTTTTTTCGTTATAACACCCAAACTGATAATCGGTATTTTAATCCTCCTTATTATTGTTTCCCTGGTAGTGTATATTTTTATCGCAGTTTCTAAATTTTCGGCTCCGCCCCAGATAGAAATAGATTCTCCTCAGAATGAGCAATCATTTACGACAAATAAAATTTTGGTAGAAGGGAATACACTCGACACGGCTATCGTACTAATTAATAACCAAATTATATCGGTAGATAGCTCGGGGAGATTCTCGCAAGAACTGGTTTTGGTGCCGGGGGTGAATTTTATTGAAATTAAATCCCGCTCGCGGGCCGGCAAAGAATCATCAAAGACGGTAAAAGTACTATTGAAAACGGACAACACCTCTGCCACAATAACACCTGAAAACCAATAAAATAAAATTAATCCGGTTGAATCTCGCTTAGCAGGGATTTAACAGGATGAAGGAGCAGATAATGAGCAGAAAACAAAATAAGAGTGAGGCAAAATCCTCCTTGGTTGGCGGATCGGGGAAAAGACAAGCGCTTGAAGCAGCCTTAGCGGTTATTAAAAAGCAATTTGGCACCGGCGCGATTATGAGAATGGACGAAAGAAGTAAACTTAATGTTTCTATCATCCCGACCGGTTCGCTTGCACTTGATATTGCGCTCGGCGTGGGCGGGGTACCGAGGGGAAGGATTATCGAAATTTACGGTCCTGAAGCATCGGGCAAGACCTCACTTTCTCTTTTGATTGTTGCTCAAGCTCAGCGTGCCGGAGGGACAGCCGCTTTTATTGACGCCGAACACGCTTTTGATCCCGAATATGCCAAGAAACTTGGCGTTGATGTCGATGCGCTTTTGATTTCTCAGCCGGATACGGGCGAACAAGCGCTTGAAATTACAGAAACATTGATTCGCTCGAATGCGCTGGATGTTATTGTTATTGATTCCGTTGCGGCACTAGTCCCTCAGGCGGAAATCGAAGGGGAAATGGGCGATTCGATGATGGGGGTTCAGGCGCGCTTAATGAGCCAAGCTCTGCGCAAGATTACCGGCGCTGTTTCAAAATCAAAAACTGCCATTATTTTCATCAACCAGCTTCGTATGAAAATTGGCATTATGTTTGGTAATCCGGAGACGACTACAGGAGGAATGGCACTTAAATTTTATTCTTCGGTCCGCCTTGATATTAGAAGAACCGAGCAGCTCAAGAAAGGGGACGATGTTTATGGCAATCGAGTCCGCGTCAAGGTGGTAAAGAACAAAGTTGCCCCGCCGTTTAAAGTCGCCGAATTTGAATTGCTCTATGGCGAAGGTATTTCTCCAGAAGGTGAGATTATCGACCTGGGGGTAAAATATAACCTAATCAACAAAGCTGGAGCATGGCTTACCTTAGAAGATGCAAAATCGCTTAAAGAAGAAAATGACAAGCTTGGTCAGGGTAGAGATGCGGCAAAGGCATATCTCAAGGAAAATCCAAAACTGGCGGAAAAATTAACTAAAGAAATTCGTGCCAAAGCAGCCCAACCAGCAGAGGACTAACGCTTTTAACGTTGCTCTATGGTATCTCTCAAGAAAAAGCAGAAGTGTTTTTGAGATTGAATCAAAACTTAAAAATCGCGGTTTTAACGCAGGCGAGATAGAAAAAGCAATTGCCAAATTAAAATCACTCAAGTTTTTGGATGACAGTAAATACGTGGAAAATTATATTAGAAATTCTATCTCGGTAAAGCCGAAAGGAAAGTTACGCCTGCGCCAGGAACTTATTAAAAAAGGTATTGCTAAAGAAATAATCGAGCAAAAACTTGACTTATTTTCTGCTGATAAATCTTTTGAGCTTGCCATCGATTTAGCCCAAAAGAAGTATAAACTGGTTAAAAATTTGTCTCGAGATAAAATATATTCGCGTGTTGTCGGCTTTCTGCTGCGGCGCGGATTTTCTTATGATGAAGCCAAGAAAGCTTATAATTTAATTCAAAATCCATAATTAAAAAGTTCAAAATTGCAAGTTGTGTATCGATTTTATTTTTCTGCAGACTTATGGTATAAATACTTTGATGTTTAATTTTACAAAACCGACAAAATCTTCTGAGCGTAAGACTAAAATTATCTGCACCATCGGTCCTGCTACTTCCAAGGAATCGGTAATTAAGAAGCTGATTGCCGAAGGTATAGATTATGCAAGGTTTAATTTCTCTCACGGAAAAAAAGAAGAATTTGAAGCTTGGGCAAAAATTATCCGGCGTCTTGCCAAGAAATTGAAAAGAAAAGTCGAGATTATTCAAGATTTGCAAGGTCCTCGGATTAGAATTGGCAAGATTCCCCACGAAGGCCGGCATCTTGAGACCAACCATATAGTCGCTTTGAGTTACTCAGATGATTTAAGAAGAAATGAAATACCGATTCAAGCTGATGTTAAGGTTCCGGTCAAATCCGGAGATACAATTTTGATTGATTCGGGCAGAATAGAATTGAAAGTAAAAAAAACTGACGGCGATAGAATTATTTGCAGAGTAATTGTGGGTGGAGCGCTTCTCTCCGGAAAAGGATTAAATTTCCCCGATAGCGATACGGAAGATGCATTTACCTCGAAGGACGAGGAAGATCTGAAATTTGGTCTGGATATACAGGTGGAATGGGTGGCGCTTTCCTTTGTTAAAGACGCGAAAGATATTGGGGAGTTAAGGGCAAAAACAGGTGACAAAGTGAAAATTATTTCAAAAATCGAACGTCCGCAGGCAATTTATAATTTTGACGGCATTTTGAGCAAATCTGATGCAATTATGGTAGCGCGAGGTGATTTGGGTATAGAAATTCCCATGGAAAAATTGCCATTTTTGCAAAAAAGAATACTGCGAAGATGCGTGGCCTCTGGCAAACCGGGCATTGTGGCAACGGATATGATGGCTTCGATGGTAAATGCGCCAAGACCGACGAGAGCAGAAATTCTTGATGTAGCGAATGCGGTTTTGGATGGCGCCTCGGCAGTTATGCTTTCCAATGAAACGGCGGTGGGGAAATATCCGGTTGAAACATTAATAACAATGCGTAAAATTGTTGAGGAAACAGAGAAATTTCAACAGTCTCAAGAACTAAAAAGTTTGCTCTAAACAGGAAACCGAGGTTTTTATATATCGGTCTGTTTTTTAAATTATTGAAATTAGGAATATTTTTTACTAATATGGGCATATACCAAGGGCAACTTTTCTAACAAGTTGACTTTGGGCGAGGATTGTGCTATAGTAACGGGCTCTTTGACATTTCGCGTCAGCGAAAGCCTCTTGAGAGGCGCTCATGCAGCAAAAATCGCAGTAGAGGATGGATAGCAATGCTCATGGTAAGAAATGTAGCAATTGCCGTTGTGCTGGCGCTGGTGCTTGTGATAGCTCTGACTCTAGCGGTGCGGGGAGAACGGATGGAGCCAGCGCCATTACTGCTGGACAATCGGATGGCGGAGCTGCTCTTCCCTCCGACGATCGAGGGGGACAGTCCCTACGCCATCGCCCTTAAGGCTGGACTCACTGAGTCAGAGGCTGTCGGGTATCTGGACTACTATGTCCAGGTACAGAAGGTGGCTTATGACCAGTATGTCCGGCACAACGACCGGGGCGCGTACTGGCCACCGATCTCGCCACGGCAGTGGCGTGATCTGCCAGAGTGTGCGAGAGCGGAGCTTTTGTCACGGAAGTAACCCCGCCTAGCGGGGACAATCTCGGAGGGAGGTCCGAAGATGGCGGCGAATCCTAGCGGTAAGTATCGGAAACGAGGGAATGGGAGCGGGCGAAGCCGGTCTCAAAGGTTTCACGTAGTGCGTCTTGCCTTGGCAGCGGCACAGACTGCTGCTGTTAGGGAAGAAGGCAAGAAGCCCCCGGAGGAAAGGAACCAGGATCCGGTTTCGGTAGATTCCTCCTCGGCCTCGTGCCGAGGAAAACCCTCGACTGTTCGCCGCTGCCGTAATCACGGTTGTACCCGCCGCTGAGCCACCGCTTGGCCCCCGCTTAGCGGGGCAGGCGTAGGCAAGGGCGGGCTCTGTCGAGCTGGTCAGAGGAACCGGGTTGCTTCGCCTGAAGCGACCTGTGGAGGGCTCTGTGTCGTCCCGCTCAGCGGGATCGGCACAGAGCCCTTAATCTTCGGAAAGAGAGGTGAGAGTATGTCCCGTCCTATATATGTTCTAACTGAGGGAGATATTGGGGAGGTTCTGCCGCACAGGGGAAGGTGTCGTATGGTTGACACGGCCGAAGTTTTCTTCGGCAATGAGAACCAGCCACCATGGATTACTGGTATGTACTTTGTGCCTCGCGATCCATGGTGGCAATATGGACACTTCCCTGGCAATCCGATGATGCGGGGCGGTGATATGGTAGATCTGCTTGCGCAGATCTTGGGCCTTCTAATCCGCTTTGCTTACCCCGATCTCCGGGGGAAGAAGGCGATGCTCTGCGGGGTGGAGGAGGTTAAGGTGCGTGGCATAGTTCGTCCAGGTGCTCGTCTCCGACTAGAGGCAGGTGCTGGCGATCTGCGCCGGCATCTCGGGGTGATCACGGGATCTGCGAAGGCATTTCTCCTTCCCGGAGACGGTCAGGCAACGGAGGAGAAACTCGTCTGCGAGGGGACAATCATCCTGGCGGTTTCAGATGAATTGCCCGCCTGATCTCTAAGGGGGTTTCGGCCCTGTATCGGTTTACGCTTACGCGTACGCCGGTGCAGGGCTTCGTTTTTTTAATAACTTGTTGTATCTTATAAACATGAATAATATCTCAGTCAAAATCTTTGGCAAAGACGGGGCGGAAATAATAATTTAAATAAGAAAATATGGTTCTAATTTTTGCAGTTGCGGCGTTTGTTTCGACGATTTTCGGCGGTCTTTTTGCACTTCGATTTAAGGACAAATTACACCTTATTCTCGGTTTTAGCGCCGGTGCGGTTATCGGTGTGGCGCTTTTCGATCTTCTACCCGAATCAGTTGAACTTATCGGCGATCATTATCAAGTCACCACAGCTACCGCTCTGATTGCTGTCGGTTTTGCCGCCTTTATGATTTTGGATCGTCTGCTCGTGATTCATGCCCATGGCGATGACATTCATTGTGAAAATGAGAAACATTCTGGTTTTCACGGTGCAATTACTTTGTCTATCCACAGTTTTTTAGATGGCTTTGGTATCGGTTTGGCATTTAAGGTTTCGCCAGCAGTTGGTGTCATTGTTGCGGTCGCTGTTTTGGCCCATGATTTTTCCGATGGCATTAACACGGTTAATTACATTTTGAAAAATCGCGGGCGTGATAAGACGGCGTTTACTTGGCTGATTATTGACGCCGTGGCACCAATGATGGGAATTATCTCAACGTTTTTCTTTTCTGTCTCGTCAGCGGTGCTGGGCCTGATTCTCGCTGTCTTTTGCGGATTCTTTCTCTATATCGGCGCAAGCGATCTTCTGCCGGAAAGCCATCATCGCCACCCTCGGGCTATGACAACCTTGATGACAATTTTAGGAATGGCTGTTCTCTATGCGGCAATATACTTCGCCGGCTGATTTATTAGACTGACGAGAATTAGTTTACCCAGTGCGGACAAAAAACTTGAAATTTCTTTTCTCCAAGATCCAAACTATTATATATTTTATTAGGAAAATAGCTAAGACAATGGCAGCGATAATCTCGAGGCGGTGGAAAACTCCTAAAACATCTGCCTTGAGTAGATCAGAGATTATCGAATTCATCTCCGGAGTTAAATTTGTGTTACCAAGTGCAAAATTGCTTGGGACAAACGACTGAGTTATCCCTACGATTACCAATCCGACTGCTGAGCTGACGATTAGCGGCACAGAAATAAATTTTGCCATTAATGGAAGATTATTTAATTGAAGAAGGATAATGGCTATGATAAGCGCCAATAAAATGATAAGTGAGCTCCAGAAGTAAATATTGATATTGTTAACTATTTTTTGAATTGCTCCCAAGTAAGAATTGGCTTGGGTAATTTGAGGAGCAAGATCGATAACACCCAGATTAATCTGATTGATTGTTCCTCTCGTTTTTTCGATATCATTTTTGATCTGATCAAGATTAGTTTGTTGATTTTTGCAAATCAAAGAATTTGAACTATTTGCCTGCGCGCAAGAGGGAACAAGTTGCTCTAGAATTAATAAGCCATTATTGACTTTAGTGAGGAAATTTTTTGCTTCAGCAAGATTTAAATCAAGTTTTCCCCCGGCTTTGCGGGCGGAGGAAAAAAGGCAACCGTTTGATCTATGATTTTGTTGGTCAAATTTTCCAACCAAACCGGGTCGACCGCTTCTCGAATCACGAAAACCATTAAATCTTTGGAATAACCGGCATCATTATTGGCCGTTTTTGATTGGAGTAGAAGTGAAGGGATACCGTCTTGGATTAGACGATTATAGGCATCAACTTTTTTCAAATTGGCTTTGTAGTAATTTGGATTAATAATCGTAGTCTTTAGAACGAGTGAAAATAGAAAAATGGCAAAAACCGGGACGATGATAATAGAATAAATTAAACTTGCGGTTTTTTTTGCGCTTCAATAGAAAACAATTTTTTTATCCCCCTCTTCCATAATTTAATTCTATGTTAATGGGTTTGTGTTGTCAATTTATAGATTTTGCCAGAATCGGTTTTAGGCAATAATTTGTGAAAAAGTTCGAGCCCCGTTCATGCTGGACTCGGGAAGGACCCAGGAAGGGCTTATTTACAAACAAAAAAGCACCCTTTAGTGCTTTTCTTTTCCTTAGATGTTTTTGACCTCAGAATATACCTGGGTTACTAAGCAACATTTCTACGTGGCGGGATGGACGCGATTTTAACTCGTGTTTTTGTTTGTAATAAATACATAGTGTGATAACATATCAATAATGATTGATATGTTTAAGGCATTAGCTGACCAGAATAGATTGAAGATTGTAGAGCTTTTATCAGACAAACCGCTTTGTGTTTGCGAGATAGAGCAAGGTTTAGATTTGCCACAAAATCTTGTTTCGCATCACCTATCTGTCTTAAAGGAATCAAAGATTGTTGAGAACTGTAAATGCGGAAAAAACAATTACTATTCACTAAATAAAAAGACTCTTTTGGGTTTGGCTAAAAAAATTAATAAAATTGGAGGTAAGGATGAAAATTGAAGTTTTAGGGTCAGGCTGTCCGACTTGTAAAAAATTATTTGAGTTGACCAAACAAACCGTTGAGCAGTTAGAAATGGACGAAAAAGTAGAATACTCATCTGATATACAGAAGTTAGTTGCGACGGGAGTAATGTCTAGTCCAGTTCTCGCAATAGACGGCAAACCAATCCTTGTCGGCATAATTCCAAGTATTGAGAAGATCAAAGAGGTTATTGAAGAAAATAGGGGCAAATAATGGACATTTGGTATCAGATAAAACTTTTAGCTGATTGGCTCGTTTACAATGTATTTGCTATCGCCCACGGAACAATTTTTGGTGAAGCGGCAAATTTCTTTATTTTTGATACCCTCAAAATCTTCATTCTCATCACAGTCATTATTTTTGTAGTTTCTATAATTCGCTCTTTTCTACCAGCTGAAAAAGTTAGAGCAATTTTATCGCATAAATATCAATTTACTGGAAACATTCTAGCGGCACTTCTTGGAATAATTACTCCATTTTGTACTTGTAGCGCCATACCACTATTTCTTGGCTTTGTTGAAGCCGGTGTGCCTCTTGGCGTTACTTTCTCATTCCTAGTTGCCTCACCAATGATCAACGAAGTGGCGCTAGTCTTGCTACTTGGAATGTTCGGCTGGAAAATCGCCCTTATTTATATTGGGAGTGGTCTGTTGATTGCTGTATTCTCTGGAATTATTATTGGCAAACTAAAGGTTGAAAATCTAGTTGAAGAGTTTGTATATAATCATAAAATAAATCCGAACGCCATTACGGCTAAAATGTCTTGGCAAGATAGATTTGAATATGCTAAAACATATATCTTGGATATTCTAAAAAAGATCTGGCCATATATTCTCATTGGTATTGGAATCGGGGCTTTTATTCATGGTTATGTGCCAACCGATTTTATAGCTCGCTATGCTGGGGCTGACAAGTGGTATGCAGTGCCCTTGGCAACAATTATTGGAATACCACTTTATTCAAATGCCGCTGGAGTTATTCCACTTGTTTCTGCATTGACCGAAAAAGGTGTTGCTATAGGAACAACGCTCGCATTTATGATGGCGGTTACCGGATTGTCGCTTCCCGAGTTTATGATCCTTAAAAAAGTGATGAAGCCAAAACTAATCTTAATCTTTGCCGGAATTGTTGGAATTGGAATAATCCTCACTGGATATTTGTTCAACGCGATATTTTAGATAGACCGAATGGAATAGCATTTTAAAGGGTCTTGATCAGTTCTAGTCCCGTCCATGCTGGATTGATAAATGTGCTAATTTAGCCAAAAAGTTCGAACTAATCGGACTTTTTAAGGTTTGTGAAAAAGTTCAAATCTCAGATGCGGACATAAGGGTAGTTGCCAGAACAGGCCTATTCACAAACAAAAAAGACCAAAAACGGTCTTTCCCACTCCTTACTCCCTTTCCTATCTCTTTCTACTCCTTACAAAAGTCCCAAACTGTTGCTGGCGGAGAGGGAGGGATTTGAACCCTCGAGACCCTTGCGAGCCTACGCGCTTTCCAAGCGCGCGCACTAGACCAACTATGCGACCTCTCCACTCCTGAAAATCTTATCAGAATTAGCATAGTTGCTCAAGTAATTTTATATTGGATTTAATATGGCATATTTGTTGATTAAAAGAATAAAGTAATTATAGTAAAGCTATGAATGAAGTCGATGAGATAAAATCGAGAATCGATATTGTTGAGTTTATCGGACAATATCTCGAATTGAGAAGGGCGGGGATTAATTATAGTGCGCTTTGTCCCTTCCATTCCGAGAAGACTCCGTCTTTTATGGTATCTCACGAACGGCAAAGTTTTCGCTGTTTTGGCTGCGGGGAATCGGGCGATATCTTTACGTTTCTTGAGAAAATGGAAGGAATGACTTTTCCGGAGGCGCTAAAGCATTTGGCGGATAGGGCGGGTGTGGTGCTTCCCCAACATGATGCGAAAAAATATGCCCTGATGAAAGACGAAAAAGATATTATCTACAAAACGAATCTAATTGCCGCAAAATATTTTAAAGCGATGCTCTGGAGCAGAAAGGGAGAAGAAGCAAAAAAATATCTGCTCAGTCGAGGTCTTTTGGAAACAACAATTGAGAAATTTAAAATTGGCTTTGCGCCGAAGATTAATGAACTTGCAAAATATGTTGCGAGGGAAAAATTGTCGATGGACAGTTTGAAACTTGCCGGCTCTCCTGAAAGATTTTCAAATCGGATTATGTTCCCGATATTCGATTCTCTCTCAAATGTCGTCGGTTTTTCCGGCCGCCAGCTGGATGAGAAGGAAAGTTTTGGGCCGAAATATTTGAATACTCCAGAAACTAGAGTATTTCATAAATCGAGGGCGGTTTATGGCATTAATTTTGCCAAAGATGCGATCCGCAGGAAACAAAAAGCAATTTTGGTCGAGGGGCAAATGGATGTGATAATGAGCCATCAAGTAGGGCTCGAAGAAACAGTCGCATCTTCCGGGACAGCTTTAACCGAAGAACACCTGCGTATTATCAGCAGATTTAGCCTGAATATTGTCCTCTCTTTTGATGAAGACGAAGCGGGGCAAAAAGCAGCGATTAGCGCGGCGAGAATGTGTCTGGAACAAGGTTTAGATCTCAAGTTGACAATCCTTGAAGGTTTTAAGGACGCTGGCGAAGCGATAAAAGAGAATAAAAAGAAGTGGATTAAGTCAGTCGAGCAAGCTCTGCCGCCGGTCGAGTGGATTATTAAGAAAAAATTGAATGAGAATCCTACCGTGGCGCAGAAAAAGGAAGTCGCTTCATTCGCGCTTTCTTTTATCGCAAGGATGCAAGACGAAGTGGAAAAAGCGCATTATTTACAACTTTTGGCGAATGTCTTGGTGGTACCTGCCCAAGCGATTGGGAAATCGCTTGAGAAAATCAAATCAAAAAATATTGCCCCAGAGCAAATCAAAATTGAAAGGGTCAGTGATAGAGACAAATTTTTTTCATTTCTTTTAAACTTTCCGAAGCTGGTGGTCGAAAGCTCGCCAAGTTTATCCCGTAACAAAAAACGGTCTGCAAGCAAGGAGGATAAACGTTTTGGACTTTCCCAAAGGGAGATGCCCCACGGACGTAAATTTGAGTTACGGGGTTTACCCGAGATTGAGTTTGATTTGAAGGAAGATGCGGAGCTTTACAATAAGATTAGAAAATGCTATTCTACTTCAGAAAAGTTAGAAAAAGAGCTTATTAGTGTTACGGAAAACCTTGAGCGAGACCGGACAGAACTGTTCAAGGGTATTGCTATTGAATGGGATGGCAAAATAGGTGAAAATCAAGAAGAGGCTATTGCCGAATTTAGAGGCCTGCTTCGGAAGTTGCAAGACAAGAAGATTGAGAACGTCAAGAAGGAATATGCCAATAAAATTGCTGTTGCGGAGAGAGCCGGCGATATAAAAAAAGTCAAACAATTAATGAACGAACTGCAGGATAATTTAAAAACATAAGGAGTAAACAATGGCGAAACGCGCAATTAAAATGCCCGTCGACACGAGAGAGCGGATGACTCCAATAATTGAAAAAGTGGTTTCTAAAGGTCAGATGCACGGCTACGTTACCGAACAAGAGATTCTTCAGGCCATTCCCGAGCCGGAAAAAAATATCGCTCTCCTCGATCAGCTTTACGATGTTTTTTTTGATAAGGGAATACAAATTATCGAACGGGAAAAGCTCATTGATAAAGAAGAATTATTAAAAGAAGATACAGAGGCGAAGCAAGCCGAACTTTCTGAAATTGCAGATGACTCGGTAAGAATGTATTTGCGCGAGATCGGCAGAGTTTCGCTTCTTAATGCCGAGGAAGAAGTCAAACTTGCTAAGAGAATTTCTATGGGTGACGAATCGGCAAAGAAACGATTAGCGGAGGCGAACTTGCGGTTGGTTGTGTCTATCGCCAAAAAATATATCGGCCGGGGTTTGTCACTCTTAGACCTGATTCAAGAAGGTAATACTGGGCTTCTGCGCGCTGTCGAGAAATTTGATTATCGCAAAGGATATAAATTTTCAACCTATGCTACTTGGTGGATTCGCCAAGCGGTAACCAGAGCAATCGCCGACCATGCACGAACGATTAGAATTCCGGTTCATATGATTGAAACGATTAATAAACTGATTAGAATTCAAAGGCAGCTTGTCCAGAAATTAGGACGGGAACCAAGTGTGGAGGAAATTGCCAAAGAATTGGGCACAACTGTTGATAAAGTTGAGTATATTATGAAAATTTCACAAGAAACGGTTTCGCTCGAGGCGCCTGTTGGCGAGGAAGAAGACTCCAAGTTAGGTGATTTCCTTGAGGACATTGATTCACTCTCGCCGGAAGAGGCGACAATTTATTCAATGATGAAAGGTGAAGTTGATCGCTTCCTGCAATATCTTGCGCCTCGGGAGCAGAAGATTCTAAAAATGCGGTTTGGCCTCGAATCCGGCAGGACACACACACTTGAAGAGGTCGGCAAAGAATTTGGCGTAACACGTGAAAGGATCAGGCAAATCGAAGCAAAAGCACTCCAAAAATTAAAGAAGAATGAACAGTCTTATCGTCTCAAAGACTATTTGAAATAACTCTAATCTTCATCAACCTTTAAGGACTTTACGCCAAGAGTGCCTTTTAAATCCTGCTCGAGCGCTCGGATTTCTTGTTTCCTGATTTTCCTAAAATCGGTTTTTCCTTCCTCGATCTTTTTGAGAACAAAACCGGCATATTCTCCCGATATAGTTGACGGCACGATGACAAAATCAGCGCCTTGTTTGTATAGATTGAGGCCATCCTCTTCATTATGAGCGGTTAAAATAACCTGTATTTTTTTGTTGTGAGATCTGTATAAGTCGATTAAAATACTGCCTTCCTCGAAGTTATCGATGGTCGATATAACCATTTTAGCTTTTGGCACGGCGAGTTTTTCGATTAGATCATGATCAATCCCGTCGCCGTAGATGCACGGGATGCCGGCGGCAATCAATTCATTGATTTTTGAGGAGTTGAAGTCAACAACAATTATTTTTTCTTTGAGTTTTAGGAGTGACTCTAAAATATATTCTCCCATTCTGTGGCAGCCAACAAGAATAATATGGCCGTTAATGTCGGTTGGAATATTTTCAAGGTTGTCGCGAGTGTTTTTTCTCTCAAAATTTCCAAGCAAAGGCCGAACGTAGTGAAATATCTTTCGGTTGAAAGTTATAAAGTAAGTTGAGATAAATATTGTAGCAATGAAAATTATTGAGATCATCGAAGTCGCTGTGTCTGGGAGATATCCAAGCTTGACGCCAAGTGCCACGATAAGATACGAAAACTCTGATATTTGTGTCAGGCTTGTGGCAACGAGAAAAGAAATTCGTTTCCTGTATCCGAGAAGTGCCATTATCACCATCACAATAAGAGGGTTGATAATTAGAATCGCTAAGATGAAAGGAAGCGAAATCAGGATGGTATGTTGAATCTGATCAAATATTAGATTTGAACCTAAATTAATAAAGAAAATCATTAAGAAAAAATCCCGCAAAGGTTTAGTTTTGGAGATTAATTGGTTGTTGTAAGGAAGCGGAGCTAAGGCAATGCCGGCGAGGAACGCCCCGATTTCTGCTGAGAAGCCGAGCGATTGTGAGATTATGGCAAGCAGAAAACACCACGCAATACTCGTGATAAAAAGCAGTTCGTATGAACGTGAAATTATCGAAAACAAAGTGGGGATTATATATTTCGCCACCAAGAAAACAAAAGTAAATAAAATTATCGCTTTAAAAATGATCGTTAAAAGTGGGGAATGAAGAAGTGTAGTAGCATTCTCGATTTTTAATCCCGAGAGGATTGTCAGCATAACAACCGCGATAAAGTCCTGGACCAGAAGGATACCAACAAGAATTTTACCGTGAAAATTTTCAAGGTCTTTTTTGTTTGAAAGAATTGTAACGATTATTGCAGTTGATGAAAATGTTAGCGCTATCGCGATATAAATCATACTTACTGACGAGAAGCCGCTTTTGATTCCGATGAGATAGTATATTAGTCCGGAAATAGTAACTTGCGCCAAGCCGATTATAATTGCAGGAATACCGATTTCGAGAAGCCGCCTCGGATTTAGTTCCAAGCCGACTAAAAAAAGAAGCAGCACGATGCCAATTGTCGAAAAACTGCGGATAACATCCATATTTTTAACAAGTCCCAGAACAAAAGGACCTATCAAAATTCCGGCAATAAGATAAGCAAGAATTAGCGGTTGCTTTAGAATCTTTGCGATAATGCCAAGCAGTGTCGCAATAACAAGGATTAAACCAAATTCAAAAAGAAAAGAATATTCCAAAAAACCCTCCTTATATTCAGTATATCAGAACTTGATTTTTCCGTCTTGAAAGAGTAAGATTGTTTCAGCTATTTGACATCAATTTTTATATTCCCCGGTAGCTCAATGGCAGAGCGGGTGCCTGTGGCATAGTTCGGTTTGTGTTTGGTATAATTAAAGCATGACCGAAAAAAGAAAATATGCCGATCGAGCCCAATCAATTATTCAAGCTGTCGCGAAAAGAAGAAAAAAAGTTCGTGAAATGGCGGTTGAGAGGTTGGGTGGCAAATGTATGATCTGTGGCTATGACAAATGCTCAAAAGCGCTTGATTTTCATCATAAGGACGAGAGCGCAAAAGAGTTTGGAATAAGCGACAAAGGATATACCAGATCTTGGCAATCTATCGAAAAGGAAATCGCCAAGTGCTATCTTCTTTGTGCGAATTGTCATAGAGAAATGCATGCCGGTATAACGCAGCTTTCCGCCGAAAAGGTGGATTGAAAAACGAGGTGAATTGCGAGAAACCCTATCGTGTACGATTAAGCGAGGGCAATTCGCAGCCAAATCCCGAGTTCGATCAAATAAATCGATCAGAAGGAAAGGTTCAGAGACTAAGTGCTTCGCACCGAAACGTAAAGACGTCGGTGATGATATAGTCCACGCTGTTGGTAACAACAGATTAGGTGTAAGCACTAGGTTGCTGGTTCGAGTCCAGCCCGGGGAGCCAATCTTTGATTATTCGATAAACTCATGACTGAGATAGTGAGCCTGTCGAATTGCAAGCTCAGGATTATTGCGTAGAATACCATTAATGGGTCTGTCGGCAAATGCCAAATTATATAAAAGTTATGTAATTTCCGGCTCACAAATATAAAACTCCTCGCTTCTGGCGAGTTTTTTTGTTTTTACTTTGTTTTTTGGTGGTTTATTGTGTCATTGT